>Ga0181358_1000070_pt1 | contig 40604 bp, 46 predicted proteins | sample Fa13VDMM110SD_FD_130096 | JGI IMG/M metagenome (GOLD analysis project Ga0181358, IMG submission 130096) | Freshwater viral communities from Lake Michigan, USA - Fa13.VD.MM110.S.D | ecosystem: Environmental > Aquatic > Freshwater > Lake | place: USA: Michigan | collected 2013-09-24 | reverse complement strand
TCTGTTAATATTTTAAATCTACCATCACTATCATCTCTATCCATATACCAATAGGATGAAGGGCTGTTAGATATTGCTAAAGTACCCCTAACTTCTAAATTTTTAACAGGACTAGTACTTCCAACCCCTACATTACCTAATAGATAATGGGTTGAACCTGTTACTTGTAGAGAACCAGTAAATTGTTGCGTATTAGATACATTATTTCCAAATATATTTGAACCACTAGAAAATACAATGGAAGAAGTAACTTGCTGCACATTTAAGGTTTGTGCAACTACTTGTCCAGTTACGGTTAAAGACCCGGTTACCGCTTGGCTACCGTTGAATTGATTAGATCCAGTAGTAGCAAATACATTATATCCTTTAACTTGAACAGAACTTGATACTAACGTGGGCTTATTTGCTACATTACTATATTCAACATATGAAGCAGTAGTTGCAGATCCTGTTACATTACCCGTTATACCTCCAGTTACAATTAACGAACCTGTTATAGCACCTCCTGTAAGAGGTAGGTATGATCCTAGGTTTGAAGTCAATGCCAAAGTACCACTCGAATCAGGCATAGTATATACTCTTCCCCCAGAAACATCTTGCGTAATTCCTATAACGCTAAAAGAAATGCTCTTATATCCTGTTGGCTGGGCAAATAGAAAAGTCATTGTATTTGTCCCAAATGTAGAAATGGATGTGTATCCACCATCCCCGGTATTTACATTTGTAGCCTGCTTAAATCCAAGGTAAGAACCTGCTGTAGGTGCATCACCATTTATCCTAATGTATGAAGCGAGTAGTGGATTATAGCCTAGATTAACTGTTCCTGTAGCACCTGTGTATGGTACATATGAACCAGTTGCGGATGAAATGGTAAGATAGTTACCTGAAGCCTGACCTCCTATATCACTTAATGTTTGAGCAGCAGTTCTTGATCTAATTGTTCCGTTATTACTTGTTAAAAAAGTAGTTGCGGCAGTACCAAGAGCCGCAATAGAGGTAGTTAAACTGCCTGTTATAACAGTATTACCTGATACCTTTAGTGATCCTGATATATTGGGTGAATTTATTAACATATTCTATATAATTACATAAATGTTGCTATTGATTTTACCTTCCAACCACTTGTATTGGTTTGCACGTTTAACCTTATATTCGCTCCTGATATAACAACAGAAGCAGTTACTGGTGTGGTTGAACCTATATCTGTTGTAGAGTTATCTGTAAATGCTACAGTTGTCCCGTTCCATACAGCCATTATTTCACCTGATCTTGCATTAGTAGTCTTACCTACGGTATACTTAAAGAAAGCAGATGTATATGATCCTGTTGCTTGATTAAAAATAGTATTAGATCCGTTTATGGAGGATGCAACAGTAGCGTATTCTGTTTGTGTTTGACCTATGTAGAATTCATCCGAATATGAGGCAGTAAACGCATAAGAGGAAGATGGATATACACCATCTATACCACTAAAGTTTGCTATTGCTACACCTGTAGAAGGAAGTGCAAAATATATTTGTGCATTGTTTTCATCCACTACATGAATACCCGCAGGTATTACTACATCATCGTTTGAATTAAATATCTCAAATCCTGGATATTTGGTTCCTAAATTATGAGCAAAAGACCAAGTGGCAGCAGGTGCAGTTTGTATTAGTTTAGCAGTAGACCCAGTTATAACTAATCCACCACCTGTAGATGCAACAGCATATCCTGCTTGTGTATAATCAAATCTTATTTCAGAAGTAAACGCATTAATACTAACTATTTCATTTGGTATAATTTGCTGGTATCCTAAATCGTATACCTGTAATAGTGGTGTTTGTGTATTTAGGTTGTGGTTAAAAGTCCACGTATTAGCAGCTGCTGCTTGGGTATGTGTTACGGTAGACCCGCCTCCACCACCGCCACCGCTACCTGTTGCTACTGTTAAACTAAATGTAGTTGAATCACCTTTAGTGAATGTCAAAACATTACCACTAACACTACCTGTTGTTAAAAGGCTACCAGTATTGGTAGTACCACTACCTGTATTTACTGTTAAACTAAATGTAGTTGAATCACCCTTGGTAAACGTCAAAACATTACCGCTAACGCTACCAGTAGTTAAAAGGCTACCTGTATTGGTAGTACCACTACCTGTATTTACTGTTAGATTGAATGTGGTAGCATCACCTTTAGTAAATGTTAAAACGTTACCACTAACACTACCTGTTGTTAAAAGACTACCTGTATTGGTACTAACCCCGCCACTACCAGTGGCTACTGTTAAATTGAATGTGGTTGAGTCCCCTTTAGTAAATGTTAAAACGTTACCGCTAACACTACCAGTAGTTAAAAGACTACCAGTGTTAGTGCTTACTCCACCACTTCCTGTTGCTACTGTTAGATTAAATGTAGTTGAATCACCTTTAGTGAATGTTAAAACATTGCCACTAACACTACCTGTTGTTAAAAGACTACCAGTATTAGTACTAACCCCGCCACTACCTGTATTTACTGTTAAATTGAATGTAGTAGAATCCCCTTTAGTAAATGTTAAAACATTACCACTAACACTACCTGTTGTTAAAAGGCTACCTGTGTTAGTACTGCTACCTCCGTTTAAAGCAAAAGATGCAGTAGTTGCAAACGAAGATGATATAGAAAATAAAGCATATGATGATGTACTACTAACAATATTTGACCAATTATAGGATACACCATCTAAACTAAGTGTATCAATATCAATTTGTAGATTATTTGATGCATTTAGATTGTCTACTAATCTTATAGTAGGGTAACTATTATCATTAAGATATAGTGTTCTATTATTTGTAAAATTGGTTGATTGAATTGATGCAACACCATTACCATTATAATTAGAAATGCCATTTCCGGTATTTACAACTTGTTGTAAATTTGAAGTAATTCCTGTTAAAGCAAAAGATGCAGTTGTAGAAAATGAAGAGCTTATGGCATTTAATGCAAAAGAAGAAGATTGGGCTAATGTTACAAAGGATGCTGTTTGAGCAATAGATGCCGAAGCAACAGACATAGATGATGTCTGAGAATTAGTAACATATGATGAAGTAGCAGCTTGTAAATTATTTACTTGGGTTTGTATAGAACCAGTAAATATATTTGTTGATGAAATATGTGAATTTACATTGGCACTAAAAGTATTAAAAGATGCTGTAAATGTATTATATGTAGTTGTTTCAACTAAGTTTTCTTGTCTTAATACATTAGCCTCATTACCCATACCACTATGATTAGTACAATAGTAGTATAGAGATTGAGAGGTACTATAATCAATATCAATTTGGGTAAAATTAGTTCCAATTGATACACCATAAGTATATTGAGTAGGACCATTAGGAGCTAAAGAAAATCTAAATGGGTGGCTACCATTTACTCCTGAAGTGTCAAATCTATAAGATGCGCCGGGGACAAATGTAAGTATGGGTTTTACAACACCATCTACTACATAGTTAGAAGCACCATTATTGGTTACAATAGCAGTAAATACGCTTTCTTCAGCGTTTAAAGCATAAGATGCAGTAGTTGCAAAAGTGGCAAAACTAGCGGTTCCGAATAAGGAGCCTGTGATTCCATTGGTTACATTGAGAGATCTTAACGTAGCGTCAGATCCACTGACTATCAGTTTCTTCCAATTAGGCATTGAATGCCTCCTTTCTCTCTATTTGAGATGATAGGCCATTTGCATAACCATAGTTTGATTGTACTATTGTATTATCTATACAATAATTATAGTGAGTTCTATTCATATCTATATTTTATTATGGTTGGTAACTCTTTCGAGTCCACTTCCTTCGCAGGCCAATAATATAGTTATAAATAGGTGTTATTAAGAGTTGATTATTTTAATTTTTGGAATTTATTCTCAGTAATGATATTATAGTATATTTAGCTTATTAAGCCCAAACATAAATATCTCCACTATTATCCACTTTTAAGTTACCAGTTTTCTGATATTCAGCTATATCAGTATGGTTACCATTAGTAAGGTCTAATACTGCAGCTGCATAAGCAGTTGTATTAGCAGTAGATGCGGTCCCAGATACTGATTGATTGAATCCCCATCTTTGAATTCCTGCATCGGCTTCATAAATTAAAGCATGACCAGTTCCACTTCCCTCATCAATAACAAGACCGCCCTCATCTGGGTTAGATGATCCTGAATTTAGTAATATAAACTTATCTTCTATAAGAAGGTTCGTAGTATTTACAGTGGTAGTTGTACCATTAACTGTTAAATCTCCTGTAACCGTTAAGTTATTACCAATAGTTACATCATTTGGTAAACCGATTGTTACCGTAGTACCAGCAGCAGATGTTTCAATCTCGTTAGCTGTACCTGTAATTGTTAAGTCTTGAGTCTTAAGATCAATTGAAATAGCTGTACCGTTAGATCCTGATACATCTAGAGTAGTAACTAGCCCTGTTAATAGTGATCCATTTCCTATAAATGAACCAGAAAAGGAACCTGTTAGTGAAGTGCCCGTACCAGTTGATACAATAGAGTTACCTTGTGCGTTTAGTACACCTGCATTAAGGGTTAATCCACTATTTTCTAATGCACCACCTGGACCGGCAATAACTAAGTTATTATCAGTTAATACCGAGGATGTTATTTGATTTAGATGTGCGTTAGACCCACTAACAATTATTTTCTTCCAATTTGCCATATCTGTCTGTACTAAAAAAAATTAGCGTAGTTTAGTTTATACTAATAAATAGCACTTCTTTTACCTATTTTTTAAAATGTGTGTTGATAGCTTACTATAGATTGTAGCATACTTTTCAAATTCATGACCTTTATAAGTAGATTCTCTTAATTTGAGTAATATAAAATCAACTTCTTGATCTGTTAATACTACTTCCTCAGTTGATTCAAACTGTTCTACTGGAGGAGACACAACTGCAGGAGTTTCCTTTGCTTTGTATATTTTGCTTATAAGTCCCATTTTGTAACTTTTATTTTTTATTGATGTCCTAAATAATAATTATTGTCAATACCATAATAAATACCACCAGATATTGCTGTAGGCGGTGAAGTTTGAGGTGATAGTACTAATGTTCCTGCATTATTAACTTCTATTTTTTTATTTCCAGATACAGATATACTAAAAGAACTTGTAGCAGATGTAAGATTTATTGTAAGAGACCCTGTTATTTTTGCCTCACCTATAAACGGAAATGGTGTTACATCTATAGACTGCGATCTAGGTACATACCCCAACCCCGCACTACCTGTGTAGTGTAGCGCTATGGTATGCTGATTTACGCCCCTTACTATAGATCCTGAATAAGCAAACTGTGAGAAGTTGCCATCCATTTCATCATATGTAAGGGAGGTCCCTTTAACTCTTCTTAATACTATTCCCATTGGTAATAAATATTCTGTAATTACTCTATTGTAATTTTTATTTTTTAGGCAGTATTGCGGTTTCTACACCGAAACTAATACTTGACTTTGAATAAAACTTATTTACATTACCAATATGGGAATTAATAGTAGATGGAATAATATGTCCAAGTAATTTTAAAGAAGTTGAAGTTTTTACAACTCTATCCTGCCCTTGAACAACTTCTACAGTAGGACTAAATTGGTCTATCACTGTATTAAATTGAAATTTCTCAGGCTGCCCCCAATATGAATCTGATGCAAAATTTATCCCTTCTATCAAGGTGTTCATATGTGTAACGTAATTTGTGAATATAACACATGAGTATGTGATGTTTACAAAGTCAGGCATGATAACCCCAAAGTATTGTCTCTCTGGAACCCTATTCTGCAATATGTCAAATCTACCATACGCATTCTTTTTGGTATACTTATTTTCAAATACGCCGAAATGAATCGGGCTATTGGCATCAATCTTATGGCCTAGATTTCTATTTCTTTCAATAGTGTCCCTTTTGATTACAATTAAAGGAGCTTGTATCTTGCCATTCTTATCCCTAACAGCACCATCCTTTTGTACAGCAGACCACAGCTCAGGTGCACCATACATAACAGGTACTTTTATAAGCTCTCCATTTTGAAATACAGTAGGCTTTATTACATTATTAAAATAGTAAAATATAGCCTCATCAATATCTTGTAATCCTAAAGTAAGCTGCTTAGGATCATCTGGGTCTACTGACCTTTGATTCTCCCTAGCCTTATTATCAACCGTAGGCATAGTGCCCCTACTATCCAAATATGGATTTATTAGGGACTGTGAAATCTCTTTTTGAGTCTTGCCTTTTGGTCCTGCCATTACTTTCTTTTAGAATATTTCTTAGTCATATGTGATCTAAGAGCCTGTTTTAAATTTTTAAAATTCTGTAGATATTTTTCTAGAAGAACATCATTTGGATTCTGTGCAGCAAACTTTAAAAAATCCGCATACACTTGGTCCAAGTTATTATTCAAACTAACAGAAGGAGTGGGTACTACATTCCAAGATATTTTACCAGTCTCAGGGTCTTCCCCAGTCTGTATTGTTTGAAATCTATCACTCTCTAGTATAATATCTGTTATTTTCATCTTACTTTTCTTATTCCTACCAAATCCGCTCTTGTCAAATGGCAATCCACAATTATGGAAATAGATCCTCCAAATTGATTTCCGTAATTCGTTAGATTATAATTATTATCCCTACCTAGAAACAATTGATTTTCTCTCACAGTGTCTACTAAATAAAAATCATTGTGCCACTCAACCACATCACCTATTTCTGGTACTACCTCAATGTCAGACAAGTCCTCTCTTAAAAATGCAAAAGATGCCGCTCTATTTAAATCAGGGCCAAAATCATCCACAGATACAATTTGATCTCCTCTAGTAATTAAACAATTCAGCTTACTTGGAATCATAAAAGTTTTTTCAAGAGACTCACCATACAAGTTACTAGCCGTGCCGCTTAAAGAAATCTTATAATATAAAATCTCCTGCTCAACAACATCCCTTAATAACTCCCTGTTTATATTTGTAAACAAAGACAAATCACTTTTACTTCCAAATATCATTATCCTTCCTTGGTTATAGTATTCATTGCGAACTCTACTCTTTTTAAAGATGGTATTGACCTCAATGATCTAACTTTAAAATTCTTTAAAGCTACCTGTGGATTTTGATTTGTAATTACTTTAATCTTCATCACAGCAGTTTTCTTATAAAAATCATGGTCTACCTGTACTATAGTAACTACGCCTTCTACAGCCCTTAGTAAGTTACCTAGCTCTTGAACAGTAATATCTTCCGTATGTGTAAATCTAGTTATAACACGATACATAGAATATGCTTCCATTTCCGACAATAGTCTTTTTGATATCATCCTACGTATATTTTAAATGGCACTTCTTTTAAAATTTTATTTGCAGATTCTGCTTCCTCAGCCTGTCTCTGTAATTGATTCCTTCTTGATGATTCACCTAGCATTTCTCTCAACTGAGTTAACAACTCTGTCTTTTCCGATCTTGAATCATTTAATAAATCTTGTTGGTTTAATGTGGTCTCCGCCCCAGGTATTGGTACTGTAGTGTATTTACCTCGAATGTAAGCCAATAACTCTCTAGTTAAGGCTAATGTATACCTAAATATCCACTGCCTGCTAACGGCGTTTAAATTGGTATAGGTGACAGTTTCATAAGGTACATTAGATACATCAGTAATTAACCTAGATTGACCAGATCCACCATCTATAATACCAGAATCTCTCTTTTCTCTGGATTTAAAGTATTCAAAATAAAGATACCCATCTGTAAGGGGTATTGGGAATACCTTTAATTGATTATTGACAAGCTCAAAAGTATAAGCAGACCTTCTTATTTGATCGTTAAACTCAATACCCTGTATCTTCATTAAATCAAAAGAGGCAGGCATCAGCAAAAAGTTAATTCCTGGGGATAACGAACCAAATCCAAATTGATCCATTAAGCCTTGTACTCCAGTACCTGTGCCTGCATATGGATCAAAGAATCTTGTAATAGCTGGAGGTGCTTGGTAAAATATCTTTCTTATTTCTATACCACCTACTATTCCTTTTCCGGTTGCCCAATCGTTTAAATTGTAATTTTGTTTATTTTTTATAAGATCAAGTGATCCTGTATATTTTGTCACAACGCCATTTACTCCAGCCTCTGTTCCATAATACTTAGAAATCTCAATAATACTATTAAGATTAGGTCTTACTAATTCATTATTAAGAGAAGTATAAGCAGAGCTACCCTCTAAGTTAAGATAATTTTCTCTAATCTTAAATTGATATAACTCAGATGCATAAGTAGAAACCGCCTCTTCAAAACAAGCATAAAATGATACTCCTTGCAATTCCACATCCATAAGTGGATATCCTAGTCTAGTAGCACAAAATTTAGCTACCTTGTTTGCATCCTGTGCGAATTGAGCATCACTATCATAATATCCGAATGGAGTACTTCCCGTAGTAAAGGTAGTTTGTTCGGTCCAAATTTGTACGTTCGCCATATCAATTAAACTATATAAATAAATAGATAACTTTATTGTTTAAACCCATAACTACTGATATGGTAGTATTTAGTAGTTTATATTAATCCCTAAAGGTTTGATATACATCTAATACTGGAGGTACAATCTCATGTCTGTGGTTCTGCTTAAGAGTTTCAATCTTAAACCCAGGAACATGCTCCTCTATCCTTGCAAGAAACGAAAATCCAGATTCTCTCTTATCCTTTAAATCTACTTGAGATAAATCACCACAGATAACCATCTTAGATCCAGTACCTAGTCTACCTAAAATAGCCTCCATCTGAGGATGTGTTACGTTCTGTGCCTCATCCACTATCACAAAAGAATTAAGAAATGTACGGCCACGTAAAAACGCAAAAGGTACAATCTCTATATTACCCAGCTCTAATTCTTTTTCTATCTTCTCCTTAGAATATAATGCATATAGATTATGATAAATTGGAGCGAGCCATGGGTCCATCTTTTCCTTTATGTCACCTGGTAAAAATCCTATGTCCTCCCTTGATACCGTAGGCCTAGTTATGACTATCTTCTCAACTTCCTTTTGGAAAAGTAAATCTAAACCTGCTTGAGCAGCACATAACGTCTTACCACTACCTGCGTTTCCCTTCAAAACTGTTATTGGATTAGCTAAAATAGTAGCTTTTACCCTTTTCTGCTCCTCATTTAATTGAATATTAAACTTGATTGGCCCCTTAGGTCTTCTCTTCTGAATAAAAACCTCATCGCTGTAACTATTACTTGACATAAATCTATATTTAATTTATTATAAATATACTAATAATATAGGTTAATACAAAAAAAGAGGGCCTAAAAGGCCCCCTCTTTAAATTAATCCTAAGGTATAAGATTATACTGTAGCCAAATCGCTTACGAAAATTTTACCGTAAAATTCTGGTCTGATCATTTTCTTTGCGTATCTGGTCATTACACCCTTACGAGGAGTAAATGTAGTAGGGTCATACACAAGTGGAGTCATGATCAATGGAATGTATGGAGCATAAGCTGCACCAGTTTCCAAGAACTGAGATCCTTTGTAACCCATCAAGATTACGTTTTCAGTCATGTATGGATTCTTGTATACTTTGAATCGAGAGTTCAAAGAACCTACTTTCTGTACGCCCATTGCGAATTCCATCTTGTCACCATTAGTGTCAGCAGCATATCCAGGAATAGATTCCAAAATAGTTGCAACAGATGGAGAACAGATAAGGAAGTTAGCACCACCACGAAGAGTCTTCTGGTGAATCTTGTTAGATACCTTTTGCATCTTAGTACCAATAGTTTGGAACCACTGGCCCTGAGTGTTGTAAAATCCTCCAGCGTCAACTCCGTTGGTTACCCAAGTAGTACCGTTCCATACTTTGTTAGATACAGCAGACCATCTTTCGGTAGTAGCGGCACCTTTGATCAACATGTCAAGTATTTCAAGATCGATTTCCATAGAAATGTACTCAGAAAGCAAAGAAGTCAATTCAGCTTCAGCATCAACAGACTGATATGCAGAAAGATCTTGTGCAAATTCTGGAGTCCACTGAGCCTTCAATTTACGAGTCTTAGCAACGATAGCTTCAGACTTCAATTCGATGTTCAACTCAGGAATAGAAATTGTTCCAGCAGGATTATCTTCGAAGTCACCTCTTTGGTTGTCAACAGGCTGCTTGTGGAAAATAATAGATCCAGTCAAAGCTGCAGATGCTTGAGTTGCCTTAGCTACTACGAAAGATACAGTGTTACTAGCTACAGTAGTCAATTCAGGGTTAGTAGTGATATCAGTACCCGCAGAGTTCTTAAGACGGAAAGCACGAATACCTTCAGCATCAAATCCTTTACCAGATAAACTAACACCGAATACCCAGAAAGCAGAAGGGTTAGTTCCATCCTGATAAGCAATAGATGCAGAGTTGGCAGCTTGACCAGTTACCTGAGCTACAGAAGATGTTTGGTTAATAGAATATCCAAACTGACCGGCGCCATAAAGACCACCAGCTACTTCTTCGTCAACAAGCATCTTGTCATCACCAAAAGATACGTTACCGTACATGCTATCGCCCGCAGCTCTGCCATTTACCGCAGTTCCGTACTTAAAGTCTAGATAGAAAATTAGACCAGAAGGAAGGTTCATTGGTTGTACAGATACGAAATCCTTAGAAGAGATTTCAGCGAATACTTTTCTTACAAGTGGAAGAGCAATACCTGCCCACTGCTCACCTGTTCCTCCACTGCCAAAGGTGGCACCGCCAGAGTTGTTTGAGGACTGCTCGACTACTAACTGCTTAGCTTGGTTTTCCAAGATAAGAGCCATTTGTACTTTGTCTCTCTCAGCAAGTCCTTCCAAAAGGCCGGACTGCTCCCATTTCTTAGCAAAGCCTGCGGCTTCGTTAAGCATGCTCTTATATGTATTAGAGCTTTCTAGTAATTGATTTACGTTCATTTTTATAATTTCTAATTTAATTTAATTTTTAATAATTCCAGCTAATTTTTGCATTCTCTTTACCGCATCAGAAACTTCTGCGATTACTTGAGGAGTTTTAACGGCAGCACCTGTAGACTTAGAAGCAATACCTTTAACTCTAGATTCTGCAACTTGTGCTTTTACTCCTTTTTTGAAAGTAGTTGATATGCTTTCGTATACCAATTTAGCCTCTTTTACTGTGGCTGCTTTGTCGAAAGTGCTAATTACATTTGCTACTTGGCTGTCAGAAAGATTCTTATTCTCTTTCATCACCTTGTTTACATAAAGTAATTTTGCGTTTAGTAAATTTACTTCTCGCAATCCTTCTGTTAACTTCTTGATAGTCTTCTTGGCTTCGTTAAGCTCGGTTTCTGAAACTCTAGGTTCATTAGTTCCCGCTGCTTTAGCTGCGCCTGTTGCCTCATCATCAAACTTTACTAGTGGACTACCTAATTTTTTGGCTTGTGGACTGGCCTTGCCTGATTTTAAGAAGTCTACTATTTTTGCGTATGCGTAAGAACCGGCAACGACTCCACCAGCGGCTAATATAGATATCAATCCAGCTAGATCATTCTCACCGATTTCTTGAATAGGTTCTTTCATCATTGATTTTTTATTTTCCATCGTAGTATCTTCTTCTTCATAATATAGTTCAGCAAGTAATTCTTCAAGATCTATTTCTTCATCTTCAGGGGCTTCTTCGCCTGCAGGCTCTTCCATACCCATGTCATCCATTTCGTGATCTTCCGTGTCGTGATCGCCATCGCCATCTTGATCAACCATCTGACCTACAATGTCTCTAATTAGAGCTTTCAATTCTTCTACGGACATATCTTCAATATCCATATCTTCTTCAGTTTCTTCACCAGCTTCTTCTTCGCCAGCTTCTTCTGCTCCTTCTTCTTCTTCCTCCATTACGGGAATTTCTTCTTCTTCCAATTCAGTTAATCGCTGAGCAAGAAGTTCTTTGATTTGCGGGGTAAGTGACTCTTCAAGTGCCTCTTTTGCATTTGCAATAGCAGCTTCTCGAATAGACTTAGCCTCAGCAATCGCCTCTTCAAATAGTTTTTTGTTATTCATAAAATAGTTTTGGGGTTCCTATAGTCAATGGTGCGAATGCGGACTATAATAGGGGTTTGTGTTTTAAAAAATACTATATAGTAATAGCATATTCATATATAAATACCTACAATTTTCAAAAAACAAAAAAACCTCACAAAAAATGTAAGGTTTCTTTATATTTAATTCTTAGAATGATAGGAAAAATCTCCTTTTTTTATTTTTTGAAGTATCTCGTACTGTTTTGGAGTTGTTTTACCTTCCTTATTTTTTATACTATCTAGGACTCCTTGTAAGTATTTCCTTTGAGTTATTGATATTTTTGAGTTTAAATCTAATAACTTTTGATAGTAGTTTACATTTACAGTATCAGATAATACTTCTAGTAGATTCATTTTTTAAACATTCTATCCATTGATAATTGTTTTGAAGCTATGGCAGAGTCTCTCTTTGTTGCATATTCTTCACCATGTACTATTACTTTGTTGGCTAATGAATTAAGTTCAATAGTAGCATCAGGCACTTGAGACATTAATCCTGATTTCCAGTTTTCAAAATCTTGCTCTCTATACACTACGTTTTCACTATCGTCTGCATTAGGGAAATTTACTCCTACTCTTGTTTTAAATCCAGTAGTGCTCATTTGTCCAATACTAGGGAAGGCTGATACTACGTCTGCAAAAGTTAATTGAGATAAAGGCTTTTTTACCCCTTCATTCTCATCTAAAGATTCCTTTAACTCAACTTTTTTTTTTGACATATACTTTTTATCGTAATCCTTAACAAGTTTCTCATGCATCATTCTAAGCTTCTTTGCAGAAGTCTTCATTTCTTTCAACTTAGCTGGAGATATGTAGCTTGAATGTTCTCCTTCCTCCAAAGATGTTGCAGTCGATTCCAAAGACTCATAAGCCTTCTTAACTCGCTCCATCTTGTGCTTCATAGCGGCTTCGTTGGTACTAGTCTCGATTTGCTTCATTAGCTCCTCTACACTGCCATATTTGGAATAATCCTCTTCTACTTCAGATTCCTCTTCGTAAACCCCCTTTTTAGCCATATCTACGGCCATGTCTTCAGAGGATTCATATTCCGTACCCATATATCCTTCTGATAATCTTCCCAATCTAGTAAGCTTATTTTCTACTAGAAAATTTGTTAAATTAAATTTTTTCATTTTTTATTTTGATTTAGTTTATTTTACAAACACTGATTTATTAAAAGCATCTGTTAGCTGTTCTTTAGTATACCCATTCTCCATAAAGAATGGAAATAATTTAGTATTCTTCCATACTGTCATTTCCTTTCTATAGCTATCATTAGGTTCAGTCACTTGTCCTGCTGGTGTATAGGTATTACCCATATTAGTCCGAATTCTTTTTTTAGGTGCTGAACTAACAAACATTGAATAGTGTAACATTCCCCTATGTAGCCCTTCTTCTTTAGCAACAGTTAATGTTTTCTCTATTGCTTTAGAAATATTTAATTCTCTCTCTTCTTTATTAGATAAATCTTCTAATAATATTTCCTCATTTACAGTAGATATTAATATAGGTATTAGCTTCATTACGATCTTAAAATATTATTCAAGATAGAGTCTAGTTTAATATACTTATCGTATGCATCTTTACCCTCATTAATAGTTGTAGGTCTCATAAAAGCACCATGAGTAGAAGGGTTAGATACAAAATCCCACGCTACCAATTCAAAATCCGATTGTACCATTAAAGTACCTTCGTTTGTCTGTTTTACTGATCCTGTTCCTCTAGATGAAATACCAATTGTATGTCCCGCTTTAACAATTTCTTTTACAATATTTCCTGATGGGGTATTGAGTAACTCAATCTTTCCCATCAAGTCATCTCCATTCCACCATAGTGATTTAACTACATGAGATGCATTCTTAAGGGATACTATGGCAGACTCCGGATGATCTAACTCACCGAAAGCATTTCCAACCTGTACGAACTCATTTACATACTTGTCTACTTCTCTTTTCAAAAGAGACTTATCATAAACTCTACCGTTTTGATTCTTAGCTCCCGCTCGTTGTAACACTCCCTCAACCTCAAATACCCCAGGTCTTTCTTTAGACTCTTTTAGTATTGGTTTGAAAGATTGTACATCTATTAATAGATTATTCATATTACTTTTCCATTTAGGTTAAAAGCCTTCTTATCAGATTCATTCTCAGAAAGAATATTTCTAATAATTTTCTTAAAGCTTTCCTTTAACTTAACTTTAACCATCTCATCACTTTTAGATACTGGTGCATCCTCAGCGCCCTCTTCTCTTTTGTAATGAAGCAAATCCTTTTCAAGATTTTTAGTGGCAGCTTTATATGCTTTCAAGTACTCCTCTTTTGTAGGGGTATTTCCTATTTCTTTTTTATCCAATTCAAATCGAATACCATGATGTAATACATCTAGTGGCAATTCAGGTTTAGGGGATTCGTATCCCTCTTCTTTTGCCTCCTGTAAAGTATTATCAACCACAGGCATTCCATCAAGAAATACACCTGCAAGTTCTGCGCCAGCAATTGGTTCTTTAGATATAATATATTCTTGTATTGTTTTTTCTACTTCAAATATATAAACTTTACCCTCTTCAATTCTACTCAACCTCCTTGCTACTGCTGATGCATCTGTGTATGTTTCGAAAGATTCGTCAGTAGCTTCTGAAAGTGTGGATTCTACAACCTTATTCCATACTGATCCCAATTCTACAGGCTTTAATTGTGCCATTTTACCAACTACCAACTCTACGCCTTTAACTTTACCTGCAGATTTTATAAATCCTCTTATATATTTTTCATCTACATGCGTAACTTCCAACTCAACCCCAGAAGGTTGATGCTTCAAAACATCTCCTTTTTTCACTTTGGAAGATGATTCTTGACTATCACCTTCAAATAATCTATTGAAATATGACTTTAGTAATTCATGCAATGCATAAGCATCATCTTCACTCATGTTAGATAATTGAGTATAGTGCTTTTTATATACCTCTAAAATATCTGAATAAGCATCATTAACTTCTCCAAATCCTTCATAAAGTTCTTTGGCTTGAGTAGTTGCTATTGCATAAGTCTTTGGGTCCTTTTTACTCATGCCTGCCTTAGCTAAAGATTTTACAATCTTTTCTTTTCCAGCCTTCTCTGCATCAGTTAACTTTTTCTCCTCAATATCCTGACTTGACATTCTACCTGCTTGCTTAATAGCTTTCTTGTACATTCTCATGATTAATCTCAAAGTAGGTATTCCCTCATACTCCATATTTCTTGAAAGAATAGTATATACCTCGGGAGTATTTTTGTATAAACTTTGAGATGTAATTTTTAACTGTCCGTTTTTGTACTCGATTGGATAATACATATATGGCTCTTCCCAAGTAGTTCCTGGTTCGATTACTCCAACTGGATCTCCGTCTGAGTCTACTGCTTTAGCAATCAAATCATTAATACCTGCAACTAGCCTCTCAATTTTAGGATTGTTCCTAGCGGGGCCTTCTTCAAGGTTTACCTCTTCTAGAGGTCCGTCATATCCACTATCTAACCATTCTTGATATTCTTGATCTAGTTCTGGATCATCGAATTTCATAGGCTTAAACCGCTCTTTATCAAGCATTGCACGTACATCTTCTATCCCCTTTCTCTCTGGATTTGCTTGTAGTCTTTCTTGCTCCTTAGCGTATGCCAACTCCTCAGGGGTAATTACTTCCTCCAACGGAATTGCTGCAGCGGTATGATCTGGATTAACCATTTTTTCCGTAATATCTATTTCGTCAAGTGTTTCCTTTCCAGATAAAAATCTTCCATTCTCAAAAGATGCGATAGTTTTTTTATCATCATAAGAATTAGATACTATAAAGGTTTCATCCGGTCCCTGCTCTACATACTTCTTCTTCCCTTCTTCTTTAGAAAGTTTCATAGCTTCTGATTTTGCTTTGGCAAATTTACCATATTTGTTTAATTCACCCTCAGAAATTAATCCTTTATTCAAAAGAATATTAACAGCATCTCCATATGAGTTATGCTGAGTGATAAAATGGGACTGCTCCATTCTAGCATCTCTTAAAAATTGATCCTTTGAAAAGAGCCCTTTAAGGACTCCATTATATTTTTCAGTAAGTGTTCTCATCTAAATAATCTATAAGTTTGGTGCTATATGGTCTTTTTTTTCGTTTAACAACAGTCCATCCCATTTTTTCTTGATGCTTAGTTGCTCTGTTTTTAACGCCTTTCTTACTAAATGCAAATGGGGTAGCATAATTCATACCTACCCCGGGGGTAAAAGACGCTCCTGCTACTCCTCCTCCTGTTGCACTTTGCTCCTGCATAATCTGTTTAACTAACTCAATTATTTGGGATTTTTTCATACAGTTTTCAATTCTGATACAAGATCGTAATATTGCATTAAACTTACAAGATGACTATCTGTAATTTTTTCAGACTTATCAACCGGCTTAATGCTTTTAATTACCTCTTGTAATTTAATCTTAACAATTTGATCTACTACTCTATCTTGGTTTTCTTGCAAAATAGACTTTATCTTAACCATCTCCTCATTTACAAAATTGTAAAGCTTCTTACTAGAAGATACAGATTGTATAAATTGTCTTAGAATGTTTTTCTGCTCCGGCAATAAATTAATATACCTCTTGTTAAACTTCTCTAAAAGAATCTTATAAGTTAAAAGTCTTAAATCCTTATCGTATTTAGAATACTCCTCTATAAGATTATCTCTAACTGCTAATGGATTAACTGCTGTACCTGTTAAATGCTCTAGTATTGTAGTTTTATTTTCTACTATAGCTTGAGGGTCTATCAAATCATTACACATTGAAATCTCCATCAAGCAATACAACGCAGCATGTGTCTTGTAATTGTTTACTTTTATAGTAAAGAACTCATCTAAATCGTAACTATCCTTAATCTCTTTTATTAAATCGTATTTTGTGGACTTTAATTTATCCTGATTCAATCTCTTAGCCATTTCAAGTACTGTTGTAAGTACTGTTTCAGCCTTAGTAGCATTTAACTTAGTCTGTTTTTCAACAAACTCATACAATTTATATTCTTTGCTAAGAGCGGATTTATCACTGTAATACTTCTTAAGTATAGATACAGCTGGGGATTCTTTCTTATAAATCGTGTCTGAAGCTATTTGTCTTACCAAAAGCTCAAATATTAATCCAGTGTTCTTGTACTTACTATGCTTTATATACTTCATTATCTATAGTATTCGCTTAAATATAAATAGTTATTAGTTATCTAAATCCAAAATATTGCTTTCATTGAGCATCTCAATAGACTCTAAAGTATCATTTTTCTTATATAAATTTACTTTATTCTCATTTAATCTATCCTCTTCTGACTTATATTGGTTTTTCATATCCATTGTACCCATCCTATCTATACCTCCCAATGGATCATCATGTGTTCCTATAACAGATTGATGAACCCTAGGTCTGCCTTCTGGATTCTTTTCAGAATATCCTGTAGGCACTTTAGGCACATTATTACCCCTTGTACCGTACATTGATGCTAAGTCGTGAGGAGTACCAAAAGATTTACCACTTTCAACTGGGTCATTTCCTTCGTTCTCAATCTGAGAAAGTCTAAACATACGTTTTTTATCTTCCTTAACCAAATCTCTAAACTCAAAGAATTTATCTTCAGTCAAATTAAATATTTGCTCAAATATAAAGTCAGATGGGAATAAGTTAGTTGCAATCATCTGATTGGCCAAATCAACTTTTTCCTTATACAAAGCTACTTTCTCTTGCTCGTATATTGTAGATGGAGTAGTTAGAATCAATTCAAAATTAACTAAACTCTCTCCTCTAAATCCTTGTGTATACAAGTGAACTAAAGCAATTTTTGTTAACTCAGATTCTATAATTCTCTGAATTCTTTCAACCGTTCTTGCAAATCTAATATCTTCAGCGGCTAAGGTGGCCTTACCTGATAGGTCCCCCTCATAGCCCATATAGGCCTTAGGTATTTTAAGAGCGGCGAACATCTTATCTCTTAGATATTCAACGTCACTAATACCATCATAATCAAGTCCTTTTGTAGTATCTATTCTAGTAGAGGTATCTCCACCTCGTACTGGGATATAGAAATCCTCCATCATATTCTGGAGATTAAATCTCAAGTTATACTGGCCCGTTTGTGGATCTACGTAAGGCTCTTTCTTTATTTGGTTTATGGTTTGTTGCATAAACTGCTCTACTTCATTCGGAGGAATAGAACCTACGTTGATAAAGAAAGTCCTTTTTTCAGGAGATCTCATAATACGGTGAATCAACATAGCATCCTCCATAAGAGTCAACTGCTTGTACACCTTTCTAGCTCCCTCCAAGTAAGATCTACCGTATGGTAAGTATGTAGTATCACTCAGTAGTCTAAAGTGAGCAACCTCATAGTTATCTAAATGTATAATACTATCGCTATCTCTTTTAATAGTATAGTTCTGATTAACAGCAGATGCTATACCCTGCATGTTCAACTTAAATATTACCTCAGTAGGTCTCTCCTCATTCTCACCTTCGTGACGAGTTACATGGTATACAGTGTATGGAATAGCATTATAAACACCATAATTCTCGGCTATCTCTAATTTCAAAAAGAAATCACCATATTTACATGTCTGTCTAATCCAAGACCATAGATTGTAATCAACATTTAAAACATCATAAAATAAATTTGAAAGCGATCGTTGAATATTCTCATCAGAAGATTTAATAGTTATAATCTCACCTAAATCACTTTTCAAGGTAGCCTCATCCGCCAATATATCCAATGCAGAATGTATAATAGGATCAGTATCCATTGCCTCATAGTCAGTATAAATCTGAGCTCTAAGGGTTTGATAATTTAAATTAGGATTAAAGCTGTTAAGAGTATTATACTGATATAGTCTAGTAAACCTGTCTATAAGTGAATTCGTTTGGAATTTACCCGAGCTCTGGATTTTGTTTATATCCGTTACTTTTAATTCATTTCCCCCAACATTACGTATGATTACGTCTGAGCTGAAGAGTCTCCTTAGTTTTGAAAATACAGAAGTATCTGCCATTTTGTAGTGGTATTATTTAGTATAAATATTAGTCTCTTATTTTAACAACCAACTAATATCATGATCGCCCTGAGATGTTTGTAAAGTATACGGATTATTTTTCATATATCCTACTGATTTAATGCCTGGGGCCCTAGTATTTGTGTTTAAGAATGTTTGCATTTGTGCCCTAGTTAAATCCATTCCTTGTTGATGCAACCTCAATGCGGTGTCTCTAACATATAATCCAGTAGCAAATGAAGTTACCAAATCATCATTGTATCCCGACTGAGCCTGTCCCTTTCCGTTCTTCCAAATAAAAACTCTTAATTCAGTTAATAATCTTTTAGACCTTATTGTGCAGGACTTATCTCTAATATACTCACATAATTTTGCAATAACTAATGGTCGAGTCCTAGAGGTCATAGAAAATCCAGGAACCAACTGTGCCCTTTCATGCTTTGACATATAGGACTCCACCGTTTCCTGATCTGATTTAGTACTATAATACAAATTTTTATAACCCCTTTCTAATACCTGCTCAATTGTTGCCCATCCTATGTTTGCGTTTTCTACTACTAGTAGTGCGTCATTATACTCTGCGGCTATCCCAACCAATACATTACCAAAATCTCTAGGCTGTATCTTGCTTTTAAATTCAGCTACTTGAGAACATGCCTCTATATCCAATATATGAAACGTAGAAAAATCAGCTCCGTCTCCTCTAGCAACGTCAGCTACAACCATATATGATTTTTGATAATCTGGATACTCCCATACCCACAAAGTACCATCAATTCCACGTCTATCAAGCGGCTCTGATTGATAGGTTTGTTCATAGAAAGTTAAATATTCAGGTTCTATAACTGTATCTCCGGATGAAAGGAAATCGCAATCACATTCTTGAGCAGCCGCCCTAGGGCCCAAATCTCTATCTTGTTGATCCCTCCAATCCTGATTTCTTTCTGGGTGAACCGTCCAAGGTAAATGAACAGGAAGAAAAGAGTTTTCTCTAGCCTGAGATGCTACCCATGTTTTATGAAACCAGTTACCAACTCCATTCGGAGTACTAAGTGCTAAACATTGCCCACCTGTTGCAAGCGTTTGCTGCGCTGCAGTAAAGGTTTCTTCAATGTTTTCAATAAATGCTGCCTCATCTATTAACAATAAAGATACTGCTTCAGATCGTGCAGCATCCGTATTAGAGGATTTAGCTTTTATTCTAGAACCATTTTTTAATCTAAGGGATAACTTATTGTGTTCTGTTGTAGGAAGTTGTAACCACTTAGGCAACTCCTCATACATAAAAATTACTTTAGATACTAAGTTTCTAGCAGTCTCTTGAGTAGTAGCTAATGCTAAAACGTTCTTATCCTTATGAAACAACATTAACCACAAAGAATATCCAGCCGCCAATGTTGAGATGCCTAACTGCCTTGATTTTAATGTTATTAGATATTGATTATCCTTAAATAGATGTAATACATCCTCTTGAAAAGGAAATAAATTAAATAAAATTCTACCCCTTTTTGGATGCTGTATATAACAATACTTCCTCATGAAGTACGCAGGATCTTTCGCACACTTTATGTACTCCTGTGCTACTATCTGCTTTAGGTCTTGATTCATATATAACTCTTTTTAGATAAATATAGTTAAAAAAAGAAACTCCGTATTTCTACGGAGTCAGTCCAAGGGGGCTACCCAAGGAGATGTTACAAATTAACTAATTTTAAATTGATTCTTAAGAGCCGTCATATTTAGAATCATCATACATGTCTTCGGCTCTACTAAATGAATACTCCATTGCCCTATCGTAAATTTCATCTGATATTTGGTCTTGTAACTCCTCTAGCTCATCATCATTAAGTTCTCTTCCATCTAAAAATTGTGCGGATACGATGTATACACCATCAATGTCACGATAATCTGAGCCAAAACCATCCAAGTCTATAGAGTCCATATCTACTTGGGATAAATCTAGTTTAGGCTGCATTTCATTAATCTTAGAATCTGATGTTAGTTTATTTTCAGATAGGAAGTTTCTAAAGTCGAAGTTTTTCATAGTTAATATGTTATTTAAAATAAATAGTGCCTTCTTCTTAAAAAATATGAGTGAGTCTCGCAACTTGTCCATGCTCTGGGTGGTGGATGTATCCTTCAACCGCTTTAGGGGCATGCTGATATCCATTTCTATGATGCCATCCATCAGCGGAACTAGGTGATCTAAGTGTTTCAACATTGACACTCATATAATCTTTACTAATTTTATGATGGACATGGTGCCCATAAATATACCTATGCTTACATTCATGCCAATATTGACTTGATTCGTGAGCCATCAACAAAGGTAATTCTTGAATTTTGGCTCCATCCATATGAGTAGTGCCTATCAAGTTTTTACCATATTTAACATACTTTCTATGAGTCATATCATTACTAAATGATACATTAGAGCAATTCCTAAACCAAGCTTCAACTGCCTGTAAAAGCATAAATCCACTCATAAAGTCATGATTACTAGGATTATACACAACTTGCACATCCGCAATAGTCACTAACGTTTCTATAATATCTACTAATAATCTTTTTGCTTTTACAAAATTATCGTACCACATCCCATCAGTATCTTGATTAGTACCGCTAGTGGTAGTTCTCTTTGGAGTATCAATATGTAAAATATCATTCCCCGTTACAAATATGATTTTATCAATCTTAAATCCCTTTGCTTTATTGAGAAGACCTTCCAATCCTAATTTAACTCTACTAATAGCTATCTCTTGGTCATACTCTTCTCCTGTTTCAAAAGAACTTGCTAATTTTCCAATGTGAACATCTGCAGGATCAAATACAAAACAATGACCATCGACATTAATATCCCTTTTGATAGTCTTGTATTCTGGAGCCCACTTCTTTACTTCGGATACTAAATCATCAATAAATGATTCAGGATCAAATTGACTTGAATTAGGCCTTACATTTATTGAAAATTGTTTTCCCTTATACCAATAGTTAGTAACACTATCTGGATTTATACCAACGTTTGAGCATTCTGAAAATAATGCTGAGTGGTCAAAACTTTGTAACTCCCTTCCTATTTTTCTTCTGAGGGAATCGTACTTCATGCTTTGCCCTAATGTTGGGTACAAAGCCTTTGTCATTTCTGAAATAGATTTACCTGATTGACGTAACTCTTTTACAGAATTTGAGAACTCTTCTGTACTTTTTATCATATAAGTTTTTAATAGTTTTATAACCTATGGTACTACTAAATTATATTAGTAGTATTATTTTTAAGCTGCAGGCTCTTCAAATTCAGGAGCGGCCTCTCCCGGAGGAGTTGGCTCTTCTTCAAATTCAGTTGCAGTTGTTGTAGCCCCTGCGTCTGGTGTGGGAGCACTAGCAGTATCCCCAAAGTCGGCAGAAGCTGCTGCAGGAGCAATATCATCTCCCAAATCAGGGGTGTCTACCTGAGGTTCACTGTGCTTTAATAGCTCTGAAACTCTGTCTAGAGCTTGTTGAAATTCAGCAACGTTTTCTATATAGTATTTTTTACCTTCTATAGTAGCTTGAAATCCTTTACCTAGCCACTTCAAATAAAATGCTTGCTGGTTGTTTAATATGACTCTAAATGTACTAGGCTTGGGGGATACCCACTCTATGGCCGTAGCAAAATTCCTATAATCCTTTGTCAATAAATTATTAACCGCTCTGTAAAGAGATGGAAATCTAGCTAGTAGCTCATCCATTGTTGTAGGAACACTCTGCTCAGATAATACTTCTGCGTATGCCTCTAGAATTATATCCTTTAAATCTGATTTCCTCATGATTCTTTTGTATTTTTTTCTTCCTCCATAAAGTTACGCTCTCTTGTTGTAAATTCCAACCAAGAATCAGCTTTACTTATGTAATCTTTAGCTAGAATTACTTTAGACTGCCACCAATTTGGAAAATCTATTTCTGTATTTAATCTTTCGTAAGCCTTAAGCTGCTTGTAAATATTTGCTGCATGCACTGCTGTTTCATAGGCAGTTTGAGATAGCATACCCGGCTCATCATCCACATGGCCAAGATCTACATCCTGACCTAACTTTCTAGAAACATTTACTACTTCAGATTCAGGATAAGACTCCCCACCCTCTAATGTAATAAAAGAATCTTTTTTATCTACTACAGTACCTCTGCTTCCACCGTAACTCTTACTTATTTTGACTCTATCGCCCACTTCTACCATTTCAAGTAGATTTTTATCCGCTCCATACAAGTTTGAGCTTTCTAAAAGCACTTTAAATTCTTTAGTGCCTCCATAAACTTTATTTTTACCTGTATTCAAATATACTAGGTTTTCCTTGTAATCAAAATTAATTTCAAAAATAATATTACCTACTTTTATTTTGTCCCCAACATGAAGAATGTTTCCTTTTACATCTGTAACGATATCTTCATTTACGGGTGAAATTTTAGTTGGATTTACCCAAGTCATTGTACCATCAGCTTTAACTAAAAATCCAGCTTTGACGTTTTCATTTCCTGTTTGAATTAATTTTTCAATAATAGTTCTAGCTTCTTGATTAATTAAGCTACTCATTTTTTCTGAGCCTAGCCTGTCAGCTTGTTGTGCTGAAAACTGTATGTATGATGTATTAAGGAACCCCTCAAGTGATCTTACCATTTTTAAAACGTCTTCATCCGAAGTTCTTTCTAGTGCTTCTTTTTGTAAATTAACTACTTTTTGAAGCGTTTCTTTATCTCTTAATTCTTCAGCAGATGGAGGTAAAAACGCTTTTCCGATTCCTGCAATTGTTGCAGCTGTAAGACCTAGACCTAAAACAATCTGTTTCCAAGAAGCTTCATCTAATAATTCTTCATTAACATCCATATCATTAAATTCTAATTTACCTTCAAAATGTTTATATAAGCTTGAGCTTAATGTTTCTTGAGGGATTTGTACTTCCCCAGATGGTAATCTACTAAGATCAATCAAATAATTTCCATCAATAAAAAGCTTATCCCCTTCTATTTTGAATTTATAGTTCTTATTAGTTCCTTCCTTAAATTGAATTTTTACCTCTATCTCATCTTTGGAAATAGAATTGTAGTCTACGCTACTTATTTCTTCCCCAATATTTCTTAAAAAATCAGTGAATAAACTTGTTAATACTTTACCAACATAATCCATATTCAAAGCTACATCAGATTCCTCAGCCTCTTTTAATTTTTTTCCAGCAGAAGTTACTGCTTTCGTAATAGCTGGGTCTTGATCAATAGTCTTATCAATAGCAGTAATATCCCCCGGCTCTGCAGAAAGTACTGTAGTTTTTCCTGATTTATTTGTTACAAAAATACTACTTGATTCTTTCAATAGTATTGCTTTCTTATTTAGAAGAGACTCTTTAATAACTTTTAAAGTTTTAATTTTACCGATAGCCTCTGGTGAGTTTATATTGTAGAGAGTCCCTAGAGCCTTTTCTACTTTCAGAAGTTTTTCTGAAACTTGCTGTAGTGTTAAAGTTTGTACCATTATAATGTAGTTCCTGTTGTTGTATAAAAAAATACTTTGGTTAAAATAGTTACTACTGCCCCGAATAAAATCCAAAGAACCTTAATAACAGTTTGTTTCCACCCCTTTAAATCTTCTAAATCTTTTATTAATTGATGATACTCATCTGATTTTTTTTCGGAGGATTTTCTAAAGTCCGTATTTCTATTAACTTTTACTATCACCCCATCCTCTGGGTTAAGTAATGTGTACTTTAACTCAGAAATATCTTCCTTCATCTCCCTTTGGGATTCAAGTATCTGCTTCAACTCACCATTAGGCATTCCTGTTCTAATGCTCTTGAGTTCGGATAATACCGTTTCTAATATTTTAAATTCCACTTGGGTCATATCTTAATTTTATAGTAATAAATAGTTACTTATTATTTATACACAATTGGTTTATAAGTCCCAGATATTATTTTTAAACTTTTCAGGCGAAAGTCCAAAATAATCTGTACGCCATTGAGTTTGACTAAAAAAGTCTAGATTATACCAACGGTCTTTAATTTTCCAAAGTGTTTTAGCTACATCTTCCCAATCAGTACGTACTACAAAGTTTTCCACCTCTTCTTTCTTATTAACTAAATCTTCGTAATTAAAAGAATCCCATTCGTAATGAAAGACTTCAAAAACAGCATCTTCTGATACATAGTCTATTGAAATATCAATACCCCACTTAGGTTTCATTTTTAAGAGCTTATATAACATTGGGTTTTTCTTTGCAAAAGCTTGTAATTGTATTTTAGCATCTCCACTAAAGCCTTTTCTCTCAAATATGTCCGAATGATTAATATGAGCACCTTTTTTTTTATCCCATACAATCCAGTCATACCGTAAAGAATCTTCGTGTCGTCTCTCTACTGCTTTATACCCGTTTACAACTAAAAAAGCTTGTTCCGCCAATGTTAAATGATATCCATTCTGATCAAATAAATTTACACAATTAGGATCTAGTAGGATATACTCTAAATCTGTTTTCTTAGTATAATATGGGTTACTATTTAAAGTATTTTCTGAAATAAACATACTGTTATTTTATTGGTCCCCCACCTATCCAAGCATCGCAAGTTCTTGCGCCTGCACACTTAAACCAGAACAGTTCACAAAATCCAAGGTTGGATTGTTTAACCATTTGCTTACCTTCTTCTCCTAATCCCTTAGCTATTTTATCCAATGTTGATTTAGATTTATCAAAAGCAGAGCAATTTGCACATCTTGATGTTTTAGCATGCTCTACAGTAGTATTCCACATATCGGCCTTATCTTCCCAGAATTTCTTAGATCCCTTTTCATCTTCAGGGTTTAGCGGACCGTATCGATATTCTTTTATAGTTTGATTTCTATTTAAGGTGTTAAGGTCTAAATCTGTAATAGAATCTTCCGGTTTAATATTTTTACCTTTTATTTCTTTTTCTTTATTTAAAGCAGCAGGTGTATTATTATCACCATAGTCAGACAGCTTCCCCTCTTTTACTAGATCTTTAATTAATTCAGTTATTTTCATTTTTTGAGTCTGGTTAAATCTACAATCCATATTTCAGGATTGATTCCGTTCTTAACTAATCCAGCTAATCTTGTATTACCTGCAACTAAATCGTAATCCGTATCACTGAATTTAACAGCTATGGGCATTTCTATTTGACCCTTTTCAAATGCTCTTTTAAAGCGTTCTTTTTTAGGCTCCTCTAAATTAATAAAACTTAAATCAGCATTTCCTAATACTTTTCTTATAGTAGAAAAAGAAACTGGTTTACCTTTTTTTGAAATATCAATCCAACCCTGTTTTCCCATTTCAACAAATTCAGGATACCTTTGGGCCTCCATCCACTCCCTATCAAAATTAGGGAAACTATATCTTACTTCTGAAGTATTTACTTTAGATTCATTTGCATGTTTTACATACTCATTGAGTATTTCCCTACTAAAAGCTACTATGTCAGATCTTCTTATTTTACGTTTTTCCATATGTCACCTTTACGACATCTAACTACAGCCCCAGATGCATATGCAGAGGGCCAAGTGTCGTACTCAGATTTTGCAATCCTAGTACATCTATCATCTTTCTTTTTCTTTTTCTTTTTCTTCTTCTTTTCAGAAATTATATCCCTAACAATCTCTGTTATAGACTCTCGAGTTACTTTTCTAAACCCCGATCCGTATGGTGATGATTTTCCATCTTGCGGATTTGCTGTTTCTTTTGTTACTTTTGCTTTATCAGTATTAGGAACAACTTGTTTACCCTTTGATCCAGCGGCTTTCTTCTTCCTAGCAGTAGCGGCTCTTTCTGCTTTAGTTAAGGATTGTGCCTTTGCTCTAGGTAGGCATCTATCAGGATTCTTTGTGTCTTTAGAAGTTCCACATGGGCCAGCTATATTACCAGCGGTAGTTATTCTAACCCACTTCTCCTTAAACCAGTTATCAAGTGATTCGTTTACTAAAGATTTTAATTCAGATAGTTTCATATATTATATAAATATACTAATCTATGTACTTTCTTATTTGGGAAAGTATTTCTTCTACATTTTTAATAGCTTGAGAATCTCTATCTGTATTAGATTTCCAATCCTCTACATCTCCCTGCTCTGTTACAAATGTGTTAGTAGTTTGAATGTGGTCCTTTAACCACTCTTCTATGTCTTGGCTGAATGCCCTCATATTACCTTGAACCATTCTCTTCTCGTACTGTTCATATAGACCTAGCTTTCTCAAACTAGCTTCATATTCTACAGTACAAGGATCAAAGCAGAATCCATGTATCTTATACATCTTTTTAGCTAAATGATGCTTCATAGGTCCCCCACACTTTGGGCAACTCAAAGGCATTTGCAATGCTTTCTTTGCAGAATCTAGTTTTGTTATGCTCTGTTTAAGACCATTTTTTATGGTCCAAGTTTTACCTGATTCTTCCCATATATCTCCTTCTACATAACTTACAGATTTTCGTTCATAACCAATTCCTGTTTTTGTGCCAGAAGAAAAATCTTTATTAACAAGATTTCTAATCCTCTCTACATCTCTTCTATTAAAATCTTTTTTAAGTAACGTATCCATTTAAAACTTATTTATGAATTCTTAACAGTATCTTCCCACTTTCTAAATGTGATGTTCCCTTCAAGATAGGCTTCCTTCTCTATATTTAATAAATTATCATCCTCATTTGTATTGCATGTTTCTATGCCTCCTAAGCGATTTTCTAAATTTTGCATATGATGTATCATCTCGTGAGAGAAAGACCGTACAACGTCCTTAGGATGCCTGCTATGAACATATAAAACAATCTCTCTTTGGGATGGATCATAATAAGCTGTTTTACCAAAAAAACTTTTACCCTCCTCCTCATCACTTCTAATTTTTATACTAGGAAGAGGTTCAATATTCATCCCTGAATTAATCATATACTCTACCAAAGATGCCAATATTGGGGTATAATTAAACTCCATATTAGCATCATCTGATTGAATCATAGGGGTTTCTAACTCAATGGGAGCTATCTCGGGCCTACTGCTAAAATCCATGTGTTTAAACATGTCCTGTATATCGTCTAGTGATTTTCCTATCTGTAAATTCATAATATAGTATTAATATCTATAGTATAAATAGTTACAAACTTAGAGTAGTAGGTATTTTGATAGTATTTGGCATTGTGTCTCCATTATCCTCTAAAAAGAATGCTTGAACATGCTTGAATAATTCGAAATTATGATCAAAGTCTTCAACCTCTTTTATCTGCCATCCCTTACCTTGGTATATGCCTTTCTTTTTAGATTCACCTCTTGTCTGAGCTTTTAGCCAAATAATGCCTGCTCGTTCTACATCGATATCTAAAGTTTCTTTTAATGCTTTTACATAGCATGATAGTTGTACATCATAGGTTTTATGTAAACTATTAGAAGTCTTTACATCTAGTAGCCAAACTTCTTTGTCTAATTCTACTAGTAAATCATATCTTCCTGCATACTTGTGGGTATCAGAATACACAACCCCCTCGGTTTTAATCAATGTAGGTTTATAGGTTGTCCAAAACTCATGAAACTTTAAAATCATATTCCATACTAGATAATTGTATTTGGTATTACCATACTCATCTAGCCAATTTACAGTATTTCCTAGTACTAGTTCTTCTACGGCACTGTGAACCTGATTACCCTCTCTAGCTGCTCTTTCTAATATAATGTCTGCATTATGACCCACATCTTTAACCCATTCCTGAAAGAATTTATTTTTAGGCATATAGTCCAAATATGTTGTTACTGATGGGTAGTACACATCCTCAGACCTCTTATAATATCTTTTATCTAAAAATGATACTGTTTTTAGATCTGGTTCATATTTTAATTTCCCCCTCTTATTTTCTGTCAATAAGTTTTCCCCCTGTCTTATCATATGTTTAGTAATTTTTGTTTAATTATTGAGGTTATATCTAATTCTTGAGATTGTTCTAGGTACTCTTGGAATCTAGTCATTCCTATTTGACCTGGGTCTTTTTCTTTTACATCAACTATGTAAACCCTCTTACCCAACTTTAATAGGTCCTCCCCTAATTTTATTGATTCCTTTTTTGCATCCTCATCCAATGCTATGTAAACTGCAGGAGTATTATTCTCAATCAATTTTTTCTTAAGTCCCTCCCTAGCAAATTTACCCAATAATGGAATAGCATTTCTCTTAATCGCAATAGCATCGAACACCCCCTCACAAATAACCACTGGTTTATTCCAGTTAATAAGATTATCAAAGAATACAATCTCATTAGCATCAACTGTTGGCTTAAGGTAGGTTATGTAGGATTGTTTTAAGGATCTACCTATAAACATCTCCAACTTGCCGAATTCATTATAGGATGGAATAATTATCCTGTCAGCATAATCCCCATCTATAGCATAACCTATTTGGTATTTTCGAATATCATAATCAGTAAGACCTCTTGAATATAAATAATTTTTAGCCCTATTCGTAGGAACTGAGTTATTTTTGGAATCCCATAAAGGAATAAATTCTTGTGGAAGCTCTAAAGCAGATACATCGTTATACCCATAATAATCATCCTCCAATCCTTTTTTTACATACTGAAGTACTTTGACCGCATCCTCCTTGGATACTTTAAGAAGCCTCAATAATTTAGATATCTTCCTACCCTTAACCCCACAAACCCAGCATGCGTACAGGTTCTCACCCCGTTCATTAGTCTTTATGTTGACCTCTAGCTTAGGCTTTCGGTGATTGCAAAAAGGGCAATGAAACGAATAATTCGAATTGGAAGTATTGTGAGAAGTCCCTAAATAGGTTTCTAATCCTCCAAGTAAATATCTCTCGGTTTCAGACATAACTTATTTTTATATTGGTAAAGATATTAAAAAAGCTTGAATTAACAAGCCTTAAAAATTTAAACGTATGAAAATGAAAAAAATAAGATTAAAAAATTATTTCTGCTAACTTCATATAAAATCTCTTTTAAAATATCTATTTTCAATATTATCATTAAAATATTCTGAATCGGGTTCTATTACTCCATTACAAAATAGCCACTTGTTTTCAAAATAGGTTAATTGTTTCTTAGTAGGCACAAACTGTAGTATCTCCCTCTTAAAATCCCCTTTTGATTCCTTAACCAGTTTTTTAACTTCTACATGAGATCCATAGTAGGTCTTCCAATCGCCTTCTTTTACAATCTTTCTTTTTTTCTTCTCGCCTTTTAGAGGTGGAAGAGTTCTGTAAGACATAAGTTGCTTTTTACCTATATACTTCTTTCCTGAAGATATGTGAGTTATTTCGTAAATAAACCCAAATGTATTTTCAGGTAGCTGAGCTATATCTGTTACTTCTTCACCTTTATAAAACCAATTCATGCGTATGTAAATATTTTAACCTATCAAAGATTTAATTGCTGGATAAGAATTTACAATGGTTTCATCTGCTTTTGCAACGGTTTTCAAAGCACTCAATGCACTGCTAAACCAATCGGCATTCGATAATTTATCTATCACTTGGGCACCGTAACCTGCGGCCATAGTTCCTACTACAATAGCATATATAGCTTTAGTTAAAATATCTAGGGTTTTAGCGTCCTTAACAAAGAATCCCAACACTCGTTTGATAGGGGATTGAAATGCCATCTCATTATCATGAGCCCAATGGTATATTTTTTCTGCTACATCTTCCCCTTTTTTAAAGTTTAACAACTTAAACAGTTTAGCTGAGTATTTTGAAATTAAGCCAACAACAGCGTTAGCGGTCATTATAGCAGAAATAGCAGTTAATAAAATAGCTTCGTTTAGATCTTTTTTATCTTTTGTTTTAAGTTCGTTACCTAAAGCTACTGCTATATCATTCGCTGCTTTACTAAACTCCTTATCAAAAGCTTCTTCTTCAGAACTTTCGCCTTGTTCAAGTTGAATAGTAGATTTTCTATATTCTTCTTTTATTAATGATATTAGTTTCGATTTTTTCATTTATTTAGTATTTAAATACTTTCTTAGTAGTTACTTTTCGTAAATTCTATAACCAGAAGCCTTTTTAATTAATGTAAACCCTTGATCTTCAAGTGCTACCAATCTCTGGAATCCGTTTGATGTCTCGGTTCCATATTGTAAGAAATCAGTAAGAATCTGCATTCTCTGCCCTTTATCAGAATTGATGTAGGTATCTAAGTTACCCTTATATTGATTAGTAAAAAAGTTTTTGATTAAATTATCCTTATCTGATTCTAGATTTTTCTTAGCTAAATCATACAAATCCATGAATCTAACTATGTGATATTGCTTTTTACATAAAGCATTCATAGTGCTTAAGATGTCCGATTGTTCCGGAAAACTTACAACATTTAAAACATATGAAGTATACCCAACATCAAAAGTATCGTTAGGTAATTTGTCAGATGTAGTAACATATCCGTTATCCCCACTACCCCAAAAGGGATCAAAGGAATAAACCTCTAATCCATTAGCCCTTAAAAATTTAGCATTTCTATCGACTCTTCCTGCACCATAATCTAAAACCTTACCATTTATTTTTCCAGATTTATACAAAGAAGAAATACCCTCAGTAACCCCTCCCATAATAGATGTATTCTTAGACATGGTTGTGCCACCATAGAAAGCATCCTCAAAAATTAAATCTGTTAACTTCATTATTTTTTATCTCGTATAAGCAGCTCCCCCAATACCTCTAATCGACCTACTTCTCTTTGAAATTCAATAGCAGTCATACTTACCGAAATACTTTTCAATGTTTTATCAAATTCTTTTTTTGCAGCTTCTTCATCAAACTTACCAGCAGTTGCTTTTTTGTAATATGGGGCTTTTACTTTAAAATGGTGCCATGTTAACAAAGATAGCCCACCTTTTTCCTCTGCGGTTGACGCTATTTTAGCGGCACCTTCACCACGCTTTTCAGCGAATTCTTCAAAGGTTTCTTTTGGCTTTATAGCCTCGATTAAAAGGTTAAGTAATTTAGTCATTTATTTAAATCCAAGGTCGGTTAACACTTTATCAACAGATGCTCTTACAACACCTTTTCCTATTTTACCTGGTTCATATCCTAATGTTTTAAACCATGCTTCAAATGCTCCTGGAAATTCTTGAGGAGTATTTATATTTTTAGCTCTGGATGCTACTCCAGTTGCGGCACCTTGAGCTTTAGCAAGATTGGCTACATCTGTTGGAGCTGCAGGAGCTTCAGCTTCTGTTACTTTTTTGGATGGAACCAAGCTTGGCCCTTGAACTTGCCAGCTATTAATGCTATTAACCATGTGTCTCCCTCCTTCTGGTAATTCAAATTTAATACTATCTAATATTTCTCCGACCTCATCATGTGTTTGGTTATTGACCCCTATTAGAATAAATCCATCCCCCTTAACACCCATATCATCGTATTGTACAACCGCAAGTTTTTTGTCTCTGGTTTCTCTAGCAATTTTACCAAACTTATCAAAATCTGAGCTTGATGTAACGAACTTAGCTTCAAATCCATTTTTATTTAATCGGTCAAATAATACTTTGCCATATGAGTTTAAATCTTTATTTTCGTTTATAACTGATTTAAGCTGTTCTGCAATAATTGATATTAATTGAGATTTTTTCATGATTGTATTTTTATTTTTAAATTAGTCTTTCCTTTTATGACTCTGTGCCATTCTAGTGCTCTTATAAATATATCTACTCTAGGTAAAAGTTCAATAGGTAATTCATCCTCTTTTTGATAATACCATCCCGAGCCCTCTAACACTGTTATTCTTCTATCCTCTAAATCCCTATGCCACTTTAATTCTATAGGGTCTATGTTCTCATCAAATACTCTTATAACCGATGCATCTGATTCTATCAAATCTGTATACGGATTCATTTTACCAAAAACCAGAATAGTTTTTATCTCCTCCTAGCTGTTTCCAGTAACGTGGAAGTCTACAGCTCCAATATCCTGCTTTTGTTTTATCTTTCTTTGTACTGCACTGATGTCTTGCTGCAAATGATGCTCTAGCCCCAGGCTCCTTAAACTTAACTGCTAAGTTTTGCCCACCGCCTTCTGCCCCAAAACTTACCTTAATTACCTTACCCGTCTTAGGATTTTTAGTATAAACATAGAATTTTTTAGATCCCCCTCTTTTTGGCTTATTCAATGCAACTTCCTTTCCTTGATACTTTGCTTCATTCATACTTTTCCAAATCAACAAAGCTGGCATATCATATGCGTTAAGCTCACTATCATAACCACAAATATGACACAGGGTTGGCCTGTCATCTTCTGAGTCTGATTTCCAAGAATGTTTACATTTATCACATTCAACATCATCTTCCTCTTCCATTGGGATATCCAACGGTACTTCTATTCCATTATATTCTCCGTATAGCCCTATATCAGTCTCTCTAATCAACTCATTATCTTCTTGTGATAAAGATATCATCCCTTCAGACAAAGCTTGTCTTGCCTCCGCAAATAGGCTTAAAAATGATTTGGAAGAATACCTATATACATTCTCTGATAGGCTCTTACCATTCTTTATATGCCAATCTAAATTTGGGTAGCCGATTATCTCCCTTAGCTGTATCATGTCTTATTAATTATATTGGCTGTCCATTCCAACCTTAACGACAAATACCATATCCGTTTGGTCTGATTTAGGCGTTGGCTGAGCAAGTTTACCTACTGCAATAAGTTCATTGGAGCTATTGTAAAGTCCCACGGAGGTTATGTAGGGTGTAAACTCGTCTGCTAAAAATTTAGCTGCTATACTTCCCGAAGTATTTGCTATGGTAGTTGTAGGATTTAAAGTATAATTTAGCTCCTCAGCAAGCACCGTGCAATGCGTATTATGAGTATGGATTTCTTTTGTAGATTTAAATATTAATCTCGGCTTATCTGCATCATCCGAGTATGATTCCACAAAATCAGGATGAGTTATTGTTATTATTCCATGGAAATAATTAATGTCTCCAACTCTAATATAATCCCCTAAGCTAGTTTTCGCAATTATAGACCCTTCAGTACTATCATATAAAACACCTACTTCTAAATCGAATCCATCCAATAATTCTAAAATATAACCCGATAGCACATAACCTGTTCTAACATATAGAGTTTCCTCATTAATGTTAGGGAATCCCATAGTGAATGAGCCTGGCTTTATTGCAGACCCATATACATTTCTTGGAATGGAAATTAATATTAAATCATCTTCTAGGTGTCTTACATTAGACTGAAGTAAAGATGTTTGTAGGTAGTGTTCGTATGAAGATGATACAATACCCAACGCACTAAACTCATCGTCAAGATTATTGAAAGATCTATAATATAATAAATCTAAGCTCTTAAAATATAAGGGTAAATAGGATGAACTAAAACTATCGTTTTGATTAAGATAATAGGTATCATCATCATATCTAGATATCTCTGCGTACTGTACTCCGTAATTACTATACTGCGAGCCCGTGATTTCCCACTGCTTATGGGATACATATGTTGTTATAAATGTATCTTGAGGGGAAATCTGCTTGTAAGCACCCATTACTTAGAAGTTAAGTTTTATACGAAGAAGAGCTTCTTTTGTAAAATCTTTTAGTAAGGGTCTTGATAGTTTAGCTACTGCAACCAAATCATTACTATCGTTGTAAAGACCTACTGTAGTGATATATGATTGTGGAGTGTTAACCATCACTGGATGAACTAACTCTCCGGTAGAACTAATATTAGATGGATTTGTAGTGTAGTTAAACTCTGCATTCCTAGCTCGTACAAATATGAAGTTAGACGTTATTGTTTCTTCTGATCTAGCTTGGAAAGAGGCCCCGAGTTTAACTGCATTAAATATTTTTCGAAGATTTGGACTTCCAGTTGTGGTAGTTGCGGAAGTTACTACAGTAGCAATGTTAATACCTGCAGGTGATGCTAATTTTAATGCATTGCCATTAAGAACTACTATTCCAATATCTGGTAATACTAATCCATAAGAACCTGAAGCGGTGGTATAACCATTACTCGATGGAGTATAGGGTGATCCATTGGAACCAGAAATTAATTGATACACCCTCCCAGCATCTGTGAAAGACACTGTAGATTGCACATTACTATCATCGGTTAATCTTATAGAGGATGATCCGCTTCTCAAAGTTAAATTTAAACTACCAGGTAATAGCTTTTCTTTATATCTAGCTCTATCTAATGCTATTACATAAATTTCACTAGCTTCGGTTGCAGTTCCAAAAGTAAAGTTTCTATTCTCGTCTCCATATATCAAAGTTCTATACTGACCGTAAATAACTGCACTTGCGGATTTACCATTAACGTTAGTATCAAAATTAGCTGATCCACTTCCTCTTAGATGTCCAAATGTTACAGAAAATTGTACTTCTGAATTATCCAATATGGAGCCTGTCTGATAAACCTCATAATAAAAGTTACCAGCATTGCTTGCTGCTTGCGCTGATGATGTGAAGAATTGAGTTAAAACGGGCGTTCCAGTAGACCATAGAGGTGCTACAACTGACTCTGCACTTATTGTTATATCCTGTGGATCTAATCTCTTAAATGACATCTTAATTTAATTTTAGTTTGTTTTAACAATAGTAACAGGCACGGTTATTCTAGCCCCACTATCTCTACCTATTACTGTAATTGTAGTGGTAAGAGTAGTATTGGTCCCAAATAAAGTGTTTATTGTTGTTGCAGTAATGTTTATAGAAGTTCCTATTACAGTTTTAGATACGTTAGTACCTAATGTTGTGGAGGTATTAAGTCTGTCAGCCTCAGTAGTACTAATTCCAACTCCGTTAAATGTTGAGCTTACTCTTGAATCAGCTATTGTAACAACATATCCATTTGTCTCAAATGTTTTTGCAGCGCCTAAATAGTTTAAAGTTTGTGGAGTAATAGCTAAAGAGGCTCCTTGCTTTAATCTAATAGAAGTATAACCAATATCCAATACTGGTAATTTAGCTGTACCTCTTGGTAGAGTTGTAAGCTTGTACTTCATGATTTGAGTTTCATCAGGAAATGCTTCCAATAGGGGCATATTTTCTATAGCCTCCCCATAGAATGCAGACCCAGACGGGTGATTTTGATTATATAAAGTATAGTCAATTTCATCATCTGCTAATGCAATTTGAGTAATTTTGGCTGACCCATCTCCTCTAGCTAATAGCTCTCTACCTTTCTTGGTTAGAATTGCGTCTATTGTAACGACTGAATTATTTAAGTATCCCACTATATTAATTATTTTAAGTTTCTATTTTAAATAAATATTGAGTATTTGTATTCTTTACAATATATTAATTTTCTTCTCCATAAACAACTCCAAAATCATCTAATTTTAAAATTTTATTGGTTGATGCTACAAAAAGTTTACCCAAGTCTACAGAGTTAATTTTATTTCCATCTACTTCATATATTCTATTTTCATAAATAGGGAATATGTCATATGTAGCAAATACTTTGGGAGTAGTGTCTCCAATTCCCCTTCGCACTTCCAATACCTTATTTGTTAAATCATAATTTATAATTCTGACAACTTCTGATCCTACAGATCCAGTTATTATCAATAAATTATTAAGAGCAATAGGCGTGTTTACTGGATACGCATTATAAGAAATACTGCCCGTATCTATCCCTATTGGGGGAGGGCTTAATATTTTTAGTTTAAAAGGATTTATTTGAAACGATGGGGATAGTTCAATACCAGTATGTAAATAAGTTTTGACTACTTTATCCTCTGGGGATAAGGCTCTTATTATTGTAGATGACACTGAAAATTGATGAAAACTAGCTCGGAATATTATTCCAGTGATAGCTGATGAAATTCCTCCATATTCTAATCCAGTTGATTCAACTCCATTATATCTTGCATTTGTCCACCCAGTAGAAGTGTAATTACTATCTGGTATTTCTGCCATAGTAGCAAAATTACCTAAAATAGCATTTAAATTAGAAGGGTTTGTTGTTAAAATACCTGCTGTAGTGATATAGGGAGAGTTTCGATCTGCTATCTGTAGAAAAGAAGATCTTCTCTGATCATTAATACTATTTTGAATAGCATTGTAATCCGAGTTATAAAAAGTTTGACCCTTAATATAAGGGAAAAAATTTATTCTAACATTTGGAATTTCTATCTGTGTTAATAGAGAGTTTATAGTTACTGAATTAAATTGTAGGTAGTAAAAATATCTACCATCCTCATCCAAATACTCAGACCTATCTGTTATCTCCGCAATAATATTACTTCCAGATATTTCAAAGTAAACTCTTTCTACTTGTTCTAGTACTTGTGAAATATCCTCACTCTCTGTTGCATTTTGAGATGGTTTTGAAAATATACTTATTGCAATACCCTGAATAGAGGTCGTGCCTGATCCAGTAATGGCGAATAGATACAGGGCATCATTTGGTATGCCATCTTGCCGTACCGTAAATAAAAATTCATCTTGTGTAGGTCCCATTAATCTGTACTTAATATACCTGTAATTTGTATTATAGCTCCTTCATTGTGAGTTAACGTGTGATTAGCAGTTAAAGAGCCACTATTCACTGTTTGATTTGATACGTCTGCTCCATTAACATTTACTATCAGCGTAACAGATGGTTGGGCCGCCCCCGTGCCTACTTGCAGAGTAGTTCCTGTGCTATACTTATTAACAGATACCACAATTGAACCTGCCTTAGCATTTGTAATATAATCTATCTGATCCTGATCAGCTGCATTACTTGTGTCCGATATAATTCGTGTTACTACTGCATTATCCGAAGTTCTAGTATATTGCACTCTAACATCCCCAATAGAACTTGGGTCCGAATCTAAACTAGAAGTTATGTTTGATACATATACTGGAATACTAGTAATTGTCATTGTTACTCCATTAGTACAACTCCCTGTAGAAGTGGCAGTTAAAGTTGTTGCGCTATTACTAGCCGTTACATTTAACCCGCCTAGTAATTGAGCTCTAGTAGCAGTATTTGGTACCACAGACCCCGAGTTAGCGGTTAGGTTAAATGGGCCCAAGTCCGCACCTATATTTGAAGCTAAAGTTATTCTTACAATCATTTTTTTATTTTAAGCGGATTGATAAACTGCGGTTCCTGTTAATGGCGTACATACACTTGGTATTCCCGTAATAGGCACTGTAATAATATTATCGCAAAGTCCTGTAGATTCTAATGTAATTTCTGTAGATGCGTCATCAAGGAGTATATCCAACCCTGTAATCAACTGTGCCCTTGTTGCCGAGGCAGGATTTGCTATAGACTCATCGGACTCTATTAGAAAAGGGCCTAATCCAGTTCCTAAATTTGATCCCAATCTTAATGTCACTATTATGTTCCCACCAGATGTGGATTTGTATACAGCTGTTGCTGTAAATGGAGCACAAGTGAGTGGGATATCAGCTAATGTTAGTATCGGGGTAATATTGTAAAAAGAATCAAAGAACGATGGTTTTTTAAATGTATTATCTATATTTAATTCTTTTTTTATAGCTTTAAGTACTGATCCTGATAATTCCCCAGTATATCTTGGGGTCTCTCCATCATGTCTTCCTACTAGAGTATACCCATTTTGAGTTTTAGGTTTAGTTGTCAATCCATCCGGGAACTGCAATGTTTCCGTGTATGAAGTAACGTAATCAGACTTAGCCCCAAATGCACCTGCGTCTGACCCTACTATAAAAGCTGTATCAATTTCGCCTTCTAAATTTTCACTTACAAGTTCAGTATCAACAGAAAATCCTTTTACTAAATTATGCTCTAATATGTGGGGTTTTATGATTATTCCAGAGTCGATTACATCACGGCCTGGAACAAAATCCCTAACCATTCTAAAGAAGGAATTATCGTAAAATCTAATTAGTCTTATAAAATCCTTTAAATCATACCTGTCTAATGGGAGTAATATAGACTCCTTTAATTTACGCAATCCAACTCTATCGTATCCGCTAGGGTTACCTATGTATTTATCAATGTTAAAACTTGAAGATATATTTTGAAGTATATATCTGTTAATATTATCATTAGGAGATGGACCTACTTCAATTATGTGTAAGTCAGGTTGATAATCTGCATCTCTTTTTTGAATAGACGTTAAAGGTACTAAAACACTACCTTCTATACTTCCTGTAGTGTCTAATCTTATTTTTGAAAAACTACCACTTACATTAGGTAGTTCTAATCCAAAATATGGGGTATCCTTATATGATGCTCCTCCATAAGTTTTTACAGGAAATATGTTAGAAGGTATACCAAAAGTGCTCATCAACACTTTTAATCCCCTTTCCGTGCCCTTTGATTTTAATAATATAGGAAGGTTATGATATACTCTCTTGTAAATCTCCTGTCTGTAGCTTTCTTCAGATACATTTATATTTGATAAACTACTAGTAGTGTTTATTATTTCTGTATCAACACGATCATCTGTTAATACAAAATATTTAAATAAATCTTGGTTTGTTTTAAACTCATTTTTATGAAGCTTTACTCCAAAATTTTCTAAAACAGGCTCAATTAAACTTGTGGCCAACCCACGATCTACCCTATTATCTGTATTATACTTTTTAGAAATAGCATCTGAATATATTTTAATATTGTCAAAATGATGCCCTAGCATATCTACAAACAATACTAAATTAGAATTATCTGAATCCTCTCTAATATATTCTGGTAGAGAGCCCATCAATCTATAATAATTCGTATTGTCAAATATGTCGCACTCATTTAGATAATCAGAATACCAATTTACGGTAACTGATGCTGTGCTACTAAATAGATTATAGGGCTTAACTGAATTCTTCTTAGGCCAAGTTAAACTTCCAGATTCGAAATAAAGATGCCTTTCAAAATGATCAAAATTTCTTACAATATTTTTTATTCCAACCTGATAAAACTCTCTACTTTCGTTACCAGAAGATCCAGAAGGTAAGATATTTAAAGAATTAGTATAGGTCTCTATTAATTGTGCTTTATATACAAAGTTCTTAAGTCTCTCATTTGCAGATGAATAGTGAATAAAATTACTTAATTTAGAGTAATCAATTCCTAGCGTTGCTGATTTTTCAAAGGTCTTACTTATCACTTCCAATACGTCAGTGGAATAAGTATTTACATTAATTAAATCTACACTAGATAGATACTCAGTAGCTCCATCTCTATTTTCATTGCTATTATTGAAGTTAGGACCTGCTAATTTTTTGTATGCTACAGGTGGAGTAATTACATCTATTAATACAGAATAATTTAAAGTTTCAGATACTTCTTCCACCAACTGAAGCTCTGTTTTTAGTTGTACGCCTGAAGTAAGGGGATTGTAAAGTTTCACTATTACAGCGACTCTATCCCCAACAACTATATTTACTAAATTTATAGCTAACTCAGTATGGCCATTTTCAAATAGTAAGTTAAAATCAGAAAAAGTAGCCTCCGAATTTAATCTGTTTATTACATCTTGAGATTTAGTTTTTACCTCAGAGGCTAATATGTTTAGGCTATAAAGTCTTAACTCTTTTCTATCATCAGATATAGA
>Ga0181358_1000069_pt1 | contig 40645 bp, 30 predicted proteins | sample Fa13VDMM110SD_FD_130096 | JGI IMG/M metagenome (GOLD analysis project Ga0181358, IMG submission 130096) | Freshwater viral communities from Lake Michigan, USA - Fa13.VD.MM110.S.D | ecosystem: Environmental > Aquatic > Freshwater > Lake | place: USA: Michigan | collected 2013-09-24 | reverse complement strand
TCGAATTGATGAATTAGACAAGCAAATTCTTGAATATGAATTGCAGCTTGCAGACTCGCAAGGTTATATTGACGATATATTAGATTCGAACAAGAGCTTGCTTGAAGCAACTAATCAATTGATCGCCGAAAAGAATCTAGCCTTAGAAAATCGCCAATTAACACAAGATCAGGCAGATAAAATAGTTTCTGCTTATCATCAATTACCTTGGATTGTGAAGAAGTTTTATGGAGTGAATTAATATGAGCCAAGCCGTACTTGAAAATTTACCTATTGAGCGGGCTGTGCTAGCGGGCATCTGTCAGTATGGCTTGGAAGTTTACGTAGAATTAGATTTTTTACAACCAGAGTATTTTAGTCATGAATTAAATCAAGTAATATTTACATGCCTTCAAGATATTATTAATTGTAATCAGAATATCGAATTCTCCAGTCTTTTCGCTACTGCAAACAAATTGGGTGTATACGAATTAATTAACAAGACGACCGAATTAAGTTTTATTCGGTCGTTATTTAATTTTCCAATCAACAAGGAAAATATTCCTAAATTTGCAGCGAAGTTAACTAAGTTAAAATTAGCGAGAGATATTAAAAAAGCTCTATCTGTATGCGATAAATCACTTGCTAAAATTACAGGTGATGAAAACATCGAAGATATTATAGGTATGATTGAAAATCCTATTATGGAAATCACATCATTAGCCTACAAAGAACAGAATAATAAGACAGTTTTAATCGGTGAAAATATTAATGAATATGTCGATTACCTTATCAATAACCCTACTGATTATCTGGGCATTCCTACCGGATTCCCAAAATTCGACGAAGCTATAGGAGGTGGACTGAGAAGAAAGTCAGTCACTCTAATAGGAGCTAGAACGGGCGTAGGTAAAAGTGTTATCTCTACGAATGTTGCTGATTATGTATCTGGCAAATATAACATACCATGTCTTTATTTAGATACAGAAATGGATCTTGGAGACCAAAGAAATCGTATGTTGGCTAAAATTAGTGGTATTAAAATTAATGATATCGCCAAAGGAAGTTTTGCAAGCAAATATATGGAAAAAAATAGAGTTATTAAAGCAGCAGAATATCTTGAAAAGATACCATATCACTACATATCAATTGCAGGACAACCATTTGACAATATCCTTAACATTATTAAAAGGTGGATACACCAATATGTTGGATTTGATGAAAACGGCAGAACAAAAGATTGTCTAGTTATTTATGACTATTTTAAATTGATGAGTTCTGCTGGACTTGGAGCCGCTATGCAGGAATACCAAGCTCTCGGCTTTCAGATTACTAAGATGAATGACTTTTGTATTAAATATGATATTCCATGTTTATCATTTGTCCAATTAAATAGAGAAGAAGAAATTGCACAATCTGATAGATTGCAATGGCTTGCTTCTACAGTTGCTAAATTTCAAGTAAAAAGCGATGAAGAAATGGCAGATGATGGCTATGAAAACGGCAATAGAAAAATTGTCATCGTTAAAGCTCGTCATGGTTCAGGACTTGAGTATGGTAATTATATCAATATCAAGATGAACGGGGCAATTGCAAAATTGTCTGAGGGACATACAAGAGATGAAATCAAGAATGGAGTGGCAACAAATGCCTTTGAAGACACAGACTTCGAAATACGAGAAGGTGAGCCGGGAGAAGATTTATTCAATCTGTAGTGAACTATCAGACAAAGTTCCTTCTTTAATGCAAGCTCTAAAAATTGACTTCGTAGAGTTCCCAAATCGGGTAACTTTTCCATGTCCAATTCACGGTGGAGATAACGATGAAGGTGCTTGCATATTTACAGATGGATCTAAAACCAAAGGAAACTGGAGATGCTGGACTCATTGTTGCGAAAAAGATTACGGTCAAAACATGATAGGATTTATCAGAGGCGTTTTGTCTAAAAAGGAAGGCAAAGAGGTGAATTTCTATAAATCACTTAATTTTGCACTCTCATTTTTAAATAAAAAAATACTTGATATACCAGAAGAAAAAGTAAGCGAAACTATTTACGAAATCAATAAAGTTAACGAAATTGTAAATAGAAAGCCAGAAAAGATAAACTTAAATCTATCTAGAGATCAGATCATAAGTAATCTAAGTATTCCTTCTGAATATTATATAGGAAGAGGTTATTTACCAGAAACTCTTGTGGCTTTTGATGTCGGAGAATGTTATAATCCTAATAAACAGATGCACAATCGAGCCGTTGTTCCTATCTATGATATTGATGGAAGCTATGCAGGGTGTACTGGCAGAGCTTTAAATAATGAAATTAAGCCAAAATGGTTTAATAGTAAGGGCTTCAAGAAAGCTCTTTATCTATATGGTGTATGGGTAACCATGCCATATATCAAACAAACCAATACTGTTGTTCTTGTAGAAGGACAGGGTGACGTTTGGAGACTATACGAAGCTGGAATTAAAAATTGTGCTGGTATATTTGGATCAGATCTAAGCGAAGATCAACTAGTTGCATTAGAAGAAATGGCAATATTTAATATTGTTATATTGACTGATACTGACGAAGCTGGAGAAAAAGCCGCCGAAAGCATAAAGACAAAAGGTGGAAGAAGGTTTAATTATTACAGGCCAACAATATCTAAAAAGGACATCGGAGAGATGACCATTGAAGAAATCAACACAGAACTCAAACCTCAAATAAAGGGATTATTTTAATGTCAAGAATTTTAGCATTTTCGGGTAAAAAGCAATCAGGTAAAAATACGCTTTGTAATTTTTTGCATGGATATCAATTAAAGTCATTCGGCGTGATTGAAGGTTTTGATATTCTGGAAGACGGAAAACTTATTGTTGATACAATGATCAAGGATGATAATGGAAAAGACCAGCGAGGCATGGGCGAAATTGATGTGACTCGGACAGATATTGAGTTCTCTATCTGGGCTATGGATAGTGTGTGGCCATTTATTAAACATTACGCTTTTGCAACTACTTTAAAAGAAATTGCAATTGGACTATTTAATATTGACAGAGAGCTGTTGTATGGCACAGACGAGCAGAAGAATACACTTCTGGAGTATAAATGGGAAAATATGCCAACAAAAATTAAGGGCAAGTCTGGTTTTATGACTGTAAGAGAATTCATTCAGTATCTTGGTACTGAGATTTTTCGTAAAATTTATCCTGATGTCTGGACGAATAAAGCTATTGCAGACATTTTAAGTGAAGAGCCTCATTTTGCTGTAGTAACGGATGTTAGATTTGAAAATGAAATAAAGGCTATTCAGGATGCTGGTGGTAAAGTCATTAGATTGACAAGATCAATTGAAAGTGAAGATTCTCACACAAGCGAACTAGAGCTTGATAATTACGATGGATTTGACGCAGTTATCGACACTAAAAATCTAAGTATTCAAGAATCATGTGTCAAACTTCTAGAAATTTTAGAAGGGTGGAAATGGTTTAATAACGAAATAGTAATACCCCCAAGAAGAGAATCTTTTGACCGCAAAAAGAACGTCACGACAATCAAATGATAACAACATACTTTAGAAGCTCCAGTTTAAATAATTGGAAATATTGCGAGCTTCAATACTTTATGACTTACGTTCTTGGTCATTATTCTCCTTCGGGAAAAAAAGCAGATTTGGGAACGATAACGCACGCAGTACTTGAAACCTTAGCCATATGTAAAAAGAGAACCCAGTTTAACAAAAGAAGCACAATGAAAGTCACTCAAGAACCCTTGGGTGACTTCTCTTTTACAGAACAGCAATTGTATACAGATGATTTTGTAAATTCTGTTCTGGATAGAAGTTTTGAATTCTATAAAAAGGGATCGCCTCATAATGAGTTTAACCAAAAAGACTATGAGTTTTGTTATAAGATGGTATGGGATACGTTAGCATACAATAAAGGACAGTTTGACCCACGTAATCGCAAGGTGATTGATACAGAACCCCACTTTGATATCCCAATTTTGGAAGACTGGGCTAAATTTGATTATGTTATGCCGTCTGGAGAAAAATTATCTGGAAATCTCGCCATTAAAGGAACAATTGATCTTGTAACTGAGATGGAAGATGGTACAATAGAGGTAATCGACTGGAAAACGGGTCAAAGACTGGACTGGGCCACTGGAGAGAAGAAAGATTATGATAAACTTATGAAGGATACACAACTATTGCTATATCATTACGCAGTTAGTAAAATGTATCCTAAACATAGGCACTCTATTATGACTATTTTCTTTTGCAGAGATGGAGGTCCGTTCTCACTGGCATTTGATAAAGAAGATGACGCTAACTTTATAAAATATCTAGAAAAAATGTTTAAAGAGGTTGTGTTAAATCAAACTCCAAAACCAATATCTAGAGAAAGAGCTAGCTTCAAATGTCAAAAACTTTGTCACTACTACAAGACAAATTGGCCCGGAACAGATACTACAATGTGTCACTATATTGAAGACCAGTTAAAAACCATAGGGATGACAGAAACGGTTAAGAATTGTTCTAAGCCGGGGTTCACAATTGGGAAATATAAAGATCCGGGAGCAGTTGAATGATATTGCCAGCGATAACAACACACTATTCATTATTGAAAGGCTTCATCAAGCCCGATGAAGCTGCTAAAAAATGTAAAGAATTAGGCTATACACATTGCTTAATTGCCGATATTGAAACTATTAGTGGTGTTGTTGATTTCTTCAATGCCATGAATAAAGCCGGGATCGTACCCATTCTTGGAATGCAAGCCGATAATGGGTATTACATTGCTAAATCTCTAAAAGGATACAGAGCTTTAATTAAGTTAGCCTCTAAGGAAAAGATAGAATATGCCAAAGAAGACATGCAATTTTACACAGAAGATCAACTAGCAGTTATGCCAGTTTATTATGCTGAACAAAATGATGCAATTCTTCATAGGATGGTATTATGTCTTAACTTTAAAACTACGCTTAAAAGAGCTAAAGATGTGGATATGGGGGAGTATAAAAAGTTCTTCGAATCCGATCATTATTTCTTTCATCCAACTGATAGGATTATACCTAGCGAAAAGCAATACTTTGGAACTAAACAGTTATATTCTGAACTGCAACAGTATAGCATTCTTTCTAAGCCTAAACTGCCTCGCGTAGATTGTGGAGATATGTCTGAAAATGATTATCTAACGCAATTATGTAGAAATGGCTGGCGAGCAAAACTTATGCATTTAAAAGATGATAAGAAGAGGGAATACACTGACCGTATTAAATATGAGTTGTCTGTTATTCATGGGTTTGAACTATCTGGATACTTTTTAATTGTGCAAGACATTATTAACTACGTAAGAAAGAATGAGTGGCTACCGGGACCGGGACGTGGAAGTGCTGGTGGATGTTTAGTGTCATATTTACTTGGGATTATTGATATTGATCCTATGAAATACGATTTATTATTCTCTAGATTTTTAAATGCTGGTCGATTTACCAAAGACAACATCTCATTGCCCGATATTGATATGGACGTTCCATCCGTTCACCGCGATGAAATTATTGATTATATCAAGAACAAGTATGGCAATGAAAGAGTTTACCAGATGATTACATTTGGGCGTCTGCAAGGTCGATCAGCAGTCAAGGATGTTGCTAGAGTTTATGGGGACTTGTCTTTTAGTGAGCTAAATGAGATCACTGAGAGCTTACCACAAGAAGCTAGCATCTCGGATGAATTGGAAGAAATGGATATAAAATCAGTTATTCGATGGACTCTTGAAAATGATCCAAAGAAACTTGAAAAGTGGTGTAGAATTGATAAGGAGGGTAATTTATCTGGTGAGTTGTCAGATTTGTTCTCTCTGGCTATAAGAATAGAAGGAACTTATAAATCTCAAGGAAAACATCCGGCAGGAGTGATTATTTCTAACGAGGATCTAATCAATGATGCACCTCTTATCACAGATAAGAATGGTCATAGATTAGTCGCATTTGAAATGCATGACTTGGATAAGGTTGGTTTGACTAAATTTGATGTGCTTGGGATTAACTTACTAGATAAAATTATGCAGATTACAGAGAAGGATTAACATGAAGGAAAAATTTCTAGACTACGCAACTGTTATCAGGGATGGTAATGACATTGATTTTAAAGACTTGAGCTTGTCTGATCTTAGAAATCATGTTCCTTGGTACAGAGAGAAGAAGAATGGAATATACCAAGTCCACAATAATAAGTATTCACAAATATTTTACGACCTAAATGAAGCTATTGATAAATTTTTAGAATTGAGAAAAACCTATGTCACTAAACAGCAATCGTGATTTTTTAGTATTCGATTTTGAGACTACAGGTAAAAACCCTAATAAGTGTCAGCTAACTCAAATATCAGCAATCGTATTGCATGGTAAGAAGTTAACACTTCAGCCGGGTGGAGTATTTGATATTGAAGTACGTCCTGAGTTTGATGACGAAAAAGCCATTAAAGCGGGGTTTGATCCTGTTGAACAAGAAGCTCTTGATGTAACACGCAAAACTCGCGAACAATTAGAAAAAGCTGTCGGGCCTAAAGTTGCTTGGCAACAGTTCTCTAATTTTGTAACTAAGTTTAATATGAAGGGGTCTCCATACTTTGCCCCAATTCCTGTAGGGTTTAATATCAATAACTATGATATGCCAATCTTAAATAGGTATTGTCAAATGTATGGACCATCTGAAGAAAAAACCGGAAAGCAAAAGCTCGTTCATCAAATTTATAAAGTAGACATGATGGATGTGCTATTTGGATGGTTTGAAGATAACGACTCAGTTAAGAAGTTAAACATGGGATATCTTAGAGAGTTCTTTGGGTTCCCCGAAGAGAGCAAAGCAAATGCTCACAATGCTATCTACGATGTTGTTGACACTGCAAATATCTTTGTCAGATTTATGAAGTATCAGCGTAAGTTAAATTCTAAGACTAATTTTGAGAAGTCATTTGCAGACACTCCTATGGATATTACTATATAAGAGGAACTAATGGTTCAAATTGAAGATATCAAAAATTTTGACGACGAAGCGACTTGGGATCTGATTTGCAGCGGAAGAACCAAGGGAGTTTTTCAATTGGAGTCCAGATTGGGTTCTAGTTGGGCAAAAAGGGCGCAGCCTCGCTCTATTGAGGAATTAGCTGACTTGGTATCCATTATTCGCCCCGGCACGCTAGAGGCCGAATTAGACGGCAAATCTATGACCAAGCACTACACAGATCGCAAAGCTAAGATTGACGAGACCAAATACTTACACCCAGCACTGGAGACGGTGCTGGGTAAAACTTATGGAATTATCGTTTATCAAGAGCAAGCTATGCGTATTGCTACAGAGATTGCTGGCTTTACACCTGAAGAGGCCGATTCACTTCGTAAAGCTATGGGTAAAAAAGATGCGGCACTTATGAAAGAAGTCGAAGAGAAATTTATTAATGGGTCTAAGACTAAAGGATTAGTGGATGACATATCAGCAGCTAAGATTTTTGAATGGATCGCGGCATCTGCTCGCTACTCATTTAACAAATCTCACGCTGTTGCATATGCTATCAATTCATTTGCTTCGGCTTATTGTAAAACCCATGACCCAATTAAGTTCTATACTGTATATCTAAATAATGCATCTAGCAAACCAGATAAGCAGCGAGAGATTAAAGAGTTGATTATGGACGCTAAACTTCAAGGAATTGAAGTTCTTCCTCCTAGGCTTGACTTCTTCTATCGTCGCTTTACAATGGATAGAGATAAGAATGTGATATACTTTGGATACAGCGATGTCAAGAATGTTGGAGAGGGCGAGCAAGAAACATTGGCTAAAGTTGTCAAAGAAGCGGAAGGCATTACAGGAAAGTCTATTAAAGAGTTTAACTGGCTGGAGTGCTTATTCCTTATTGGTAATGAGATCAAGAAGAACGCATTCATTTCTATTATTAGTGTTGGTGGATTAACAGGAAAGAATAATAAGCTAAACAGGAATAGAATGATCTTTGAGTTTGATATCTGGAACAAGCTAACAATTAAAGAGCAAGCATGGATAATAGACAACTGGAGAAATACAAGGATGGCTAATAGTCCATTCATTGAGTTAGTCAACAGAATGATTAATAATAACGAGAAGATTAATTCTCGTAGGATTACTTCTGTGTTAGATATCTATCAAGCATTGCAAAATCCTCCTTATTCACTTGAAGATGATTATGTGTGGATTGCAGATATTGAACAGAAACTTATGGGATGTGCCTTAACTTGCTCTCAGTCAGATAACCTTGCTTTAGATGATGTAAATATCACATGCAAAGAGATTGCTAATGGCGAAGTTAAAAAAATGCAAGATGCAAAATTAGCAGTCAAAATAAATCAAGTCAGAGAGTATAAGTTAAAAAGAGGCAAGCATGAGGGTGAATTTATGGCATTTGTGATTGCCGAAGATAGTTCAGGCGAATTAGATTCTATTACAGTTTTTTCTGAAGAATTTTCCCAATATAAGAAGTTGCTTTTTGAAGGTAACACGGTATTATTATATGGAGAAGTACAGGAGAAAAAGGATAAATCATTTGTAGTTAAAAGAGTTTTTCAAATTTAGGAGCTTTGAGTTTTATGAATTGTTGTCATTTTGTAGGAAAATTGGCCGCTGATCCAGATTTGAGAGAGGTTAACGGAACACACGTTGTTAACTTCTCACTTGCAGTAGAGGATTACCGAAAGGATAAAAATGGAGAAAAGCATCGCCAAGTTAATTTTTTGGACTTTGAGGCGTGGGACACAGGAGCAACAACTATCGCTAAATATTTTAGAAAAGGCGACATGTTGATTATTGATTCTGAAGCTAGACAGCACAAGTGGATTGCAGATGAGCAACCAAGAAAGAAAATCGTCTTTCGTGTAAAAACATTTAAATCGGCTGTGCAACGACCAGAATTAGAAGGATAATATATGAGAAAGAAAAAAATTCTCTTTGTAACGGAGGCTTCATTCCATCCGACAGGATACTCCGTTTACACTAAGGAAATATTGACCCGTTTAAATAAATATGAAGAATTTGAAGTTGCTGAATTAGCAGCTTTTACAGGACCAGAGTCACCAGAATTAAAAGATGTTTCATGGAAAGTATATCCTAACATTCCAGCCGCTGGAAATGAACAACATCACCAGATTTATAATTCGTCAATGAGTAATAAGTTTGGCGAATTTGCATTTAATCACGTTCTGCTAGACTTTGAACCTGATTTTGTGATGGATATTCGCGATTGGTGGATGTTAGAATTCGAAGAGCGGTCTCCGTTTAGACAGTTCTTTAACTGGGCTATCATGCCAACAGTAGATGCTGAGCCGCAAAACGCTAGCTGGATGGATACATATTCATCAGCAGATGGAGTGTTTGCATATTCTGAATTTGGTAGAGATACAATGCTGGCTCAACATAGCGATATTAATTTTGTTAACATAGCATCGCCATGTGCTAGCAATAGTTTCTTTCCGATAAAAGACAAGACTTTTTTGAGAAAGAGTTTTGGAGTTCCAGATAATGCAGTAGTTTTCGGAACAGTGATGAGAAACCAAAGGCGTAAACTATATGCAGATCTATTTAAAGCATTTAGAATATTTCTTGATAAAAATCCAACACTTACAAATTGCTATCTATATTGTCATACAACATATCCTGATGTTGGATGGGACATTCCAGATTTGATTAAATTAAATGGATTGTCAGGAAAAGTGTTGATGACATATAAATGCCGAGGATGTGGGAAAATAGACTCCAGAGTGTTTAGCGATGCGGTATCATTCTGCCCCTCATGCAATTCTTTTTCGTCATCTCTTGTTGGCATCGGCAATAAAATTGATGAAATAGAGCTAAATAGAGTATACAATCTATTTGATGTTTATATTCAATGGGCAAATAGTGAAGGTTGGGGTATGCCACAGTTGGAAGCTGCGTACGCAGGATTGCCAGTTGTATCGGTAGATTACTCAGCAATGCAGTCACTTATTGCAAATATCCAAGGAATTGGCATTAAACCACTTTCATTCTACAAAGAGCTTGAAACGGGATGTAATAGAGCTGTACCAAATAATGAGGCTTTAGCCGAAACTATTAGGGCGCTTGCTACTGATACAACTAAAAGGGCTTATGTTGCAAATAAATGCTATACTAACGCTAAGAAGATCTATAATTGGGATTATGCTGCATACACTTGGGCAAAATATTTCCACGATACTCCGGTTCGCGATAGATCCGAAACATGGGAGTCTCCATCTAGATTATTTAATCCTGCAAAGGAAGTTCCTAAAGAATTAAACAACTTGCCAACATCCGATCAAGTTAATTGGTTGTTTACCAATGTTCTTGGTATGCCGCAACTGATCAATAAATCAATGTGGAGAAGAATGGTTAAAGATTTAACATACAGAACGTCAGTTACCTCTTCGGTTCCCGGCTATTATTATAATGACTATTCACATCCAGACTTAGAAAAAAGATATGAAGAATTCAATATTGATAAGGCTTTTGGCATGTGTTCAAACATGAGAGAAGCATTTAATCAATGGGAAATGAAGAGACTAGAAAAGGTTGGTGCTTAATGAAAATTCAATATATTGGAAACTTTACTGATGGTACTGGGTGGGCTAAGGCGTCTACATATAATGCATTAGCTTTAACTTCGGCAGGATATGACGTATATTGCAAAGAGGTAAAGTATAACAAAAATCAAGTGGTTTTAGAAGATCAAATTTTAGAATTGCTAAATAAAGAATCCTCAACTTATGATGTGATAGTACAGCATGTCCTGCCAAAAGACTATCGTTACTTTGGAGGTGTAAAAAATGTTGGGTTCGTCGCGTTAGAGTCAATTATTTTAACCAATATGATTTGGCTAAAAAACTTGAATATGATGGACGAGCTTTGGGTTCCAAATACAGCGTCAAAAAATTGCTTAGTGAATTCTGGAATTAGCTATGAAAAAATTAAAGTATTGCCGCACACTTTTAATTACGAGAAAGTTATCAATACAAATTCAGCAGCGTCAATATCACAATTAGACAATAAATTTAATTTTGTATTCGTTGGGGAATTTTCAAAAAGAAAAAATCTCGAAGCCCTGTTAAGGGCTTTTCATGGTGAATTTGATTACATCGAGCCAGTAAATCTATTTATTAAAACTTCGTCAAATCTTGAAACTTTAAACTCATTCAGAACAGATGTTCGCAAAAGAATGAAATTAAGCTCTAGATACAAAGAAGAAATTATTATTTGCGAGTATCTACCTGAAGATGTATTAACTTCTATTGTGAAACAATGTCATGCTTTTGTAATGCCAAGTTATGGAGAAGCATGGTGTTACCCAGCAATGGAAGCGATGGCGGCTGGTCTTCCCGTAGTTTACACAAACGGGATTGGAATAGAAGATTATCAGGAGCATGAATCAAGCTTCCCAGTGGAATCCCATGCGTCATATTGTTATGGAGCAACCGATACGTTTGATGATATTTACACCTCTCGCGATTTATGGAGAGAAGTTGATGTTGCTGACTTGCAAATGACAATGAGAAAAGTTTACGAACTATATCAAACTCAAAGAGAAGCGTATGATAGCATGTCTAACACAGTAAAAGCGCAAATTGCCAAATATGATTTTAGGAATCCAGAAATAGCTAGGAGCATTTTATGAAAGTATATGTTGGAAATAGAAATTTTAACGACGAGTCATTTAAGATAATTACAGAGCCTGAAATTCTAAGCTATATTGCTGAAGATTCTGAATGCACAACTATTGTATTAGATAACACATTGACAAAATTAAAATTCAATGATGTTGTTAGTACAATCAATATGGCTGTATCAAAACTAAGAACAAATGGAATATTGATCATTAATGATATTGATTTTGATTTGTTGACTTACTTGTACACTAGAAATCCAAATTTACAAGAATTAAACACTCTCGTAAGTGGGATCAATGGATTTAAATCATTTTTATCAAGCGAACTCGTTAAAGATATAATGAAAAATTTTCCAAACCTAAATTTAGGCGGCGCTACTCTTAACAATCTTGAATTTAAACTAGAGTATATAAGGGATAATTAATGAAAATAGGCTATATATTTCTACTTAATGATGGTGGCAGCTTTGAATCGTTAAAAGCTCAATTGTCAACAATAAAAGACTCCAATCCTATGTGGGTTGGAGTTATTACTGAGTGTAAAGAATATTATGATGAGATTATAGATATTTTAAATCAGTATAAAGTTAATTTTAATGTACTTTATAATTTAGAAAAAGTCTCAGATGTTTATAAACTAGATCAATTTTCTAAATATAAAAATGGCTGGACAATTGTTAGAGTTGTTGGAGAAAATATTGTCGATGATGCGGACTTATTACGCAAATACATATCAGACGGCAATAAGATCGCACTAATCAAAGAAGACGATAGATCTGTTAACGGTATGTGCTTCTTTAACTTTATATATCAATATTTAAAAGGAAGTAAATACGAATTAAACGAAGAAACCGAAGAAGTTATCTTTAAGACATTTGAAGAAAAAGTCTTAGAGAAAGATCCAAACATGATTACAACTTGGGACAAATTAAATGAAATCTACTACAGTAATACTGCCGATATTTACGAATGATAGCGAAGCAATCAGATCAATAGTTAGCGTTTTAAATAGCGAGACTAAGCCCGATAATCTTTGTTTGGTTACGACTAGTCAACTCAGTGAAAACAGAATGGCATCTATCAATGCGATGTTTAAAAGTTGCTGCGATGGAGGAGAGTATTCAGAGGATATTGCAATTGATAAAACAGTAATTAAAAAAGTATCCAGCACATTCACAATGTATAATCTAATTTTGCATAATCAGTTGACAAAACATCCAAATTATTATGCTGTAAATTACTTAAAAAATAAGTCTGATATATTCTTAACTCTGACTGAAGGATCTGTATATAAGCCAGAAGGAATCGGCAAGTTCTTAAATAAGCTTAAAGATCCATATGTAGGAGCTGTTTACTCAGATTACATAATGAGAGGAAAGCAGCTATACTTACCTACTATACATCCGATGATCAAAACGTCAATTCCAATTGGAGAGATAGCCTTTAGGGTTAGCGTGATTGACACAGAACAGTCCAGTATGCAAAACGGAGATATTGTAAATGACTCTTATAGTAAATCCATTGTATCACATATTCCCGAATCGTTATTTATAGCATGAGTAGATTTACTAGAAAGATCAAAGGAAAAAATTATCCACCAATCCAAGCAGTTATCCTAGCTGCTGGGGTTGGAGCTAGAACAAAATCCTATGAGCCAAGATGCTTGCTTAAATTTAGTAAAAAAACAATACTAGAAAATCAGATTGAAATTTTAACAGAGCGATTTAGCAAATGCGAGATAACTGTAGTAGTTGGATGCGAAAGCAACAAAGTTATTAGAAAGATAGGCAAGTCGGCTAGAGTTGTTGAAAATCAATTATTTGAATCAACTAACAACGGAGAAAGTCTTAGGTTAGCTGTAAACAACACGCTCCACGACACTATCATGTTCATGCACGGAGATTTAATAATATCCGAAGGTATATTTGATAAAATTGATCTTAGTAAATCATTCTTATTGATAGACGATTTAAATAAATTTGAAGAAAAGGAAGTTGGAGTCACTGTAGTAAATAATATTGCTACTGTACTATCTTATAACCTACCAACAAAATGGTGTCAAATAGCGTATCTTTCGCCAAACGAGACCGCGATTTTAAGAAAGATATTCGCCAAGCCAGATCTAAATACAAAATTTTTATTAACTTTTGAAATCATAAATAAGATAATAGAAATGGGCGGATCATTCGAATGTTATAATATTGGAAATAATTATATAAAAGAAATAGATAGTTTAAAGGATATAAATAATGAAATTACTAGTTGATAATACATTAATATCATATGCAACTCCAGCAATTTATTCTGGGTTTACTGCTGCTAGACATGATAAAAATATGATGTCTACGTTTGACACTTTTGATAAAGTAAACCCAGATGTATATATTGCAGATGCAGATTTATTAAATGAATCGGTGTTCAAAAATATGGAGGAAAGGCCGGCTCTAAAAGTTTGTATAATCCAAAAAAATGGATTTGATAAACCTCATCCATCTATAGAGTTGTTAGTGAATAGATTTGGAGATATTTACCCTTGGATTCAAGAAGCTGGCCATGCTGACATGCTTGAATATCATAAATCGGAATATAATGATAAATACAAGGCAGATATAGTTTCAATTGAAGACGTTCCAATTCAAGGAATAGAAAGCATAGAGCTTCCCAAGGATGTCGTATTTAGAATTTTTTCACAAAACTACGTACAAAGTCGCTACTTTTGTGGATTTATACCAGCAGCACTGAGAAAAAACGTCTATGCATCTTCTAAGATTAACTTATCTAAAGGAAACAACTATTATAACTCCGCTCTGTGCGGATCTTATCCGTTAAATAGTCAAGATAATATATTAGATTCTTTAGATTCAAACAACACAGACAAAATCAAAGATATCAAAAATAAAATTCTTGAAAAAGACAATAACTTTTTATCGGTTGCTTTTTTGTTGGAAAAACTTGGAATGGACAAAGAATCGCAAATTATTAAGCAAAAATTGAAGGAGCTTTTATGAATCTATCTTTTGTAGTAAACAATTTGGGTAATTCAGAACAGAATTATGAAATGATAAAGCTAGCCAATAGCGTTGCAACATCTAGTAATGTGATTGTTCCTAATATATTTTATCATAATATTGTACCACCTGTGATGCCACTGGCTTGCCTGAACATGAACATCTCAGGGCTTAGTGGTATGACGGGAAAAACTATTAGCTTTGACCTTGAATCAGCACAGACGGTTATTGCTACGGGCAGCACAACTGAAAACTGGCTTTATTTATGGGATTTGCCGTGGTTGTACTCTATTTTAAACTATCCGCTTTGTCTAGAATTATTATCTAGATTTAAGATAGTCGTTAGAAGCAATAGTCATAAAGATAATGTTGAAAACTTTACTGGTAGAAAAGATATTATTGTAGCTGAAAATATGGATAAACTTTACTCATGCTTGATATAAAAAGAATATGTGAACTCTATGACGACAATCATAGCGTAAGAGAAATAGCAGAAATGATGGACACTTATCCAAATAAAATTCTTCGCGAGTTTAAAAAAATTGGAAAAGAAGTCCGTTCAAAAACTGACAGTGCTAAAGTGGCTTGCGACAAAGGGAGGCTCAAGCCGCCTATGCTTGGAAAAAAAAGAACCCAAGCAGAAAAAAATAATATTGCAGATCATCAAGTCAAAAGATGGAAAAATATGTCAGACGCAGCACTTGACGAATTTAAGCAAAATGCTAGAGATAGATGGGAAACAGAAAGTGTAGAGCAAAAATTAGATAGACAAAAGAAAGCTGGAGAGGCTTTAAGAAGGGCTAGTATAGAGGGGTCTAAAGCAGAAAAATTCCTCTACGAAGAGTTGACAAGATCGGGGTACGATGTTATAATACATAAGGTTGGATTAATCCCCGGCGAGAAATTTGAAGTGGATCTATATTTGCCTTCGCTGAAAGTCGCGATTGAGATTGATGGGCCACAACACTTTTTGCCAGTATACGGAGAAAGAAATCTAGCCAGAAATATAAAGTATGATGCTATAAAAAATGGAGCTTTGCTTTCCCGTGGCATGTGCATCATTAGAGTTAAATACATTTTAAAAAATGCGTCGTTAAGCTCCAATAGAAGGTTGTATAATCTTGTTATATCGGAGCTAAGCAAAATTGAACAAAACTTTCCCACAGAGGGGTATAGGCTAATAGAATTGGAGTTAAATAATGATTGATCAAAATGATAGTATATTTGATATTGGTTCAGATTCGACTGCTAGGGATGTTATTGAGGTTGCAAGTGATGCACCAGAAATGACTTCTCCAGAATGGCATGATTACGCCATGTCAAAATTTACTGATAACGAACTTGTAGAAATCAATGGAGAGCGATATCCGAACTGCTATGGTCTTAGACGTGTAGCAGAACTATTGATTGGAAAGATTGTAGAAAGCAAACCGACTCAAGTGTTCCTGTCATCTGATTCAACAGGTAATAACCCCGGAAGAATCACTGTAGTATACGAAGTAACATTAGATTCTTATGATGACGGAAGATTAATTACAGTTGGTGATATTGCTGAAGTATTTTCTATTAATTGTGACGATCTATTCTTAGCATATCCGGGTGCAACTGCTGCTACTAGAGCAGAAGGTAGATGCCTAAGAAAAGCTCTTAAACTACGTTGCGTTGCGGCTGAAGAAATCACTCGTAATAAAGATGTTGGAAAAGCAGTGAGAGATGTAATTAAAACAGCACCTACTGATGGAACTTATAAAGGTGAAGATCCTATCAGTGATGCACAAACTAAACTCTTGAACAATAAATGTCGTGAGATGAGTATTGATGTCTTGAAGTTTATTAATCTAGGAGAGAAGGAATATTCTCGCTTAGATGAGGTCAGTAAGAAAACTGCTATTAATATGATCAAACTATTGAATGATTATCAGAATAACAGTAAACCAATTCCACATGAAATATTAGGAGATTAATATTGAGTTTTAATATTACAAAAGGTCCAGATGGAATAAGTATCAGCGTTAATGGCGATAAGATTACTGATGTATTTAAAGAACTTGCAAAGCTAGAAGAAATTTTTGGCATCAGCAAGTGCGGAAAATGCGGAAATACTGATCTGTCTTTTGTTGTTCGCAATGTTGATGACAACGATTATTATGAGATGCGCTGCAAGGCCGTAAAATGCTCTGCAAAGCTCGCGTTTGGCCAGCATAAGAAAGGTGGCGGCATCTTCCCAAAACGCAAGGACAGCGATAATAACTGGCTCCCTGACGGTGGCTGGATGAAGTGGGATAAAACCCAGAATAAAGAAGTCTAAAAAAAAGCCCGGATCACTCCGGGCTTTTTTATTTAATCGCTATAGTTTACCGCTGTTCGTCTTCAACTATAGTTTGAGAATGAGTCGCGACTCGAAACAGCAAAAAGGTCGCCATCTAATCTCGCGATTATAAGTATTCAAGGCTTACATATAGTCCATACTGCTTTTTACTTCCGATACTTAATGGCCTTGCTGATATTGCAACTCTCCATGTATGACGAGTATCGTATCCACTACCAATGCCAAACAACCCGTAAGAACCACTAAGATTCGCCAAAACCCCGCTTGATGGACCAGTGCTTCCTCCGTTATATTTACCTTGCTCAGTTGGAGCAACATATTGAATATACTTAGGCTTAAGAACTCCTGATCTAATAGCACCAGCCAATAATCTTCCATCACTACCCGGAGAATCCATCAATGGAACAATTATTCCAGATCCACCAACAGTTTCATATCCCGGAGCTGTGACAGCATTAGTTGTGAAATAACTATCAGGATTACCAGATCCGCTATTGTATTGATAATCTGTAAAATTAGAAAATCTAATACCTACAGAGTTAGTATAGCCGGGGCGAACACTAGTTCTAAGACCTTCAGTCCCTTGAACTCCAAGATAATTATCTCCGCTAGGCCAAGGGGAACCCCACCAATTTGAATCTCCATATCCATACGGCGCAAAATTAGGATTAGCACCCCCATTACCAACGCCCACCCCCGGAGTAGCTCGCCAAGTGTTTACAAAGCCTGTGCCAGTTATTTCAGCAGCTTGTCCAATTGTACCTGCGCCAAAATTAATTACCTCTGCAACTTTAGTAATTACTCCAACAGCAGGACTATCAGGGCTGGCTCTGTCATAAATTCTTAATTGGCAATTTTGCACTTTAACGGCTGTAGCGTGATCAAAGTGAATAAATAATGTAGTATCAGAACCATTGAGCTGAGTTAATATTCCAGTAGCGTTTGCTTCTTTGCCAAAGCAACCAGTAGTTGATAAAAATTTAACATTTCTAACGCTGCCGTACTGGGCAGTTCCATCAGCATTAGTGATGAATGTATTGTCTTGATAACTAGTCGTTGAAACGCTAGATCCAAATCCACCCGCTCCATAAAATCCAAGACCTGATCCTGAAATTGTATTGACATTACCGAAGCCCGTAGCTCCGATAGTTCCATCTATAACTTGAAACGAAATTGACGCCATTTAAAGCCTCCTACGTAGAAAAAGTTTGGTATACCTAATATATAATACACATCACCATTTATTTAATGGGCATTTTTCAGAGTTCCATGAGGCTTTAACCTTTAAAAAGCATCCACATTCAGTGCATCTATTTAATTGAGCATCATACTTATCGCAAGTTTTGCAGATGTTGAGACGCTTGTTGTACTCCTCTTCGGGTACTTGCTTTAAACCATCTGCAAGATGATTGATCACGGAGTTACCAAAATTTTGAGCAAGATTAACTATACGGCTCATATGATTAACTCCACAACTTCTGCTTCGTCACTCTCTTTATAAAAAACACCAATCTGAAAATCATCACCACCATCTTTATATTCTTTAACAAACTGTTTAAATTTATTTAAAGAATCAACACCGCAGTCAAGATACATGTTAACTGTATGAGACAAGAAGTTCATAATTGTTGGATTTATTAAATTATTTTCCGTACAAGCCGAACATCCACCTTGCTGACCCAACGCTTCATTAATCTTTGATCCTGCTTCTTTTAAATAAAAATACTCAGGAACTTTATTAAAAAAGTCTTCCATTACTAACAACTCTTTCACTAAATTTTTATCTATTGAAATCTTCATCCTATAATCTCCTTAAGAAACTTCATCGCAATTATAAATAAACTCACCATTACAACTAGTAGATCCTAATGAGCCATTGCTCATTAATCCTATCGGCGACCAGTTAGCAAACATATATGTTGGATATATAAACGATGTTACATATACAGTACCCGTTGTTCCACCAAAGTCAATTGTATCTGTAAAATTACACGCACAAAACTGCGAACCTCCCGAACCTCCTGACCCCCCACCAGTGCTAGCATCGCCGCATTTCTTTTTTATTCTATTTTTAGAAACTGTACCGTCTGCATCAACACAGGGCGCAATAGCCAATCCTGTTACTGGATCAACTTTCCAACACTTTTGTTCACAGTAAAAACAATCAGTATATCCATTTATATTAACTATACCACCGGGGGACTTACAGCTATCACATTGGGTATTGCCCGATATGTTGTATAGTCTAGTCACGCCAAAAAGATAAGGAACCCACGCACTGTCACCAATCTTTTCAGTCGCGCAGCCAGCCCCTGTTGGACCATCCAGCTTTCCAATATCGCCCGTTCCAGCAAGACCATAGCTATATCCAGATTTGCAACTAACCTGATAGCCACACTCTTCTCTATAAAAACCTTCTTTAGTGACATCTGCGGGTAATCCAATTGGACTGCCTCCTGTGCTACCTAAGCAGCTAACAACTTGGAAAAAAACTTTTGTAAGTTCAGTCCATCCGGGATTCCCGTTTAAATCTACAGTTTTTTTAAAAAATCTAACAGTACTCATGCAACCAGCAGCAGAAGCACAACAAAACCCTTCAGCATTACCAGCGTTCATAGATTTTTTTAGGCAGTCATAATTATCCTCATGAGCTAGTCCAGCAGCTCTAGGATGTTTACTACATGAATACTGGTACATTGGCATGTACATAAAATTTGGCTTTTGATCTTTTCCTTCTTCTGGATTTATATCAGGCAAAGGATATTTTGGAGCTACGCATGGAGTCGGAACTTCTGCAATTCTATTTGGCGACAGGTTAATAGCAGTAACAGCTTCCAGTCTGCCAGCAGTTCCTATGTTAAGCCCACAAGATACTGTTGGACTGGGATCTTCAGGATTTGGAGGTCCGCCATATGAAGCAGAACTCGCCATATCTGATGGTATATTACCACCATCTATCAAATAAAGCCCCTCAGTACCACTAGCTTTTTTTCTTCTGAATACTTCGCTGGAGTAATTAAATATAGCTGCCTTTTTAGTTCCATAAAATTGATAACCATCATATGGAAATTTAGAATCATCCGATTCAAAATTAAACGCATTCTTACTTCGGTATGTGTCTCTATTATCCATTACATGTTTTCTCGCAGCTAAAGTTATTAGGACAATAAACAAATTCATTATAAGGTCTTATAGGTATATGACCCTCATCTCCATCTTGTGGATTTTGACACATACATCCTTTTTTCCCGTAAGGCGTGTCATTTATTCCACCGCCAGTCAAAAATTTTCTTCTCATAACATCGCCATTAGCTGTATTGTTTGGATTCGTACCAAATGTAACCGATGGATCACCCACGGTAGTATAAAAATATGGACCCTCTTGTGGATCTCCGACTCTATTATTTGGCCTCATGTATCCTTGTTCCCAAATGTTTTTAGATGCGGCAAGAACCCTGACTTCTAAACCCGCATCAGGTAAATCATAAATTTCATCAAAAAGTTTATAATTACCATTGTCAGCCCTATCCCACCTATCATAATGATACTCATAAGCTTTTCGAACGCTAAATCCTCTTTGATAACTATTACCTTTTCCAACCGGAAAGGCATAATTACATATTGCAGCAATTCTAAGTACAGCCCTCTCACATCTAACATTTCTAATAAATACACCACTAAATCCTTTGTCACATTCAGTATATATGTTTAATGGATATCTTGTGCCAGTAAATGGATCGTCTCCATCTTTTACACAGTAATTGGGATCTTTAATTTTACTCGGTCTTTTATCATCTATTTGTATAAGCTTATCAAAATGACCACAGCTAGGAAGACTAGTTAGTTTAATCATTAAACCCATATGCGCTCCACCACCTCCACCATAATCTAATGGTGCATAACCATTGACGCCCAATATGTCATTAGAAGTAAACGCTTTACTAGTTGCATTTAAGCAAAAGTCATTACCTCTTTCCGGTTGTCTATCTACTCCGTGTCCAATAATTTCAAAATCATAAGTCATAGCTTCGCAATTTCGATAGATTAATATATCGTCACCTTTCCATCCCCAAGGTGAAAATCTTCCTCTTTTTTGAGCATTCTGTTCTCTGCATATTCTTTTGCACTTGGGATCATCGCCACATCTTAATGAGCAGTCTTCGTCTGGTACAAATCCACTATAAATATATCCAGTTTTCTTATTTTTAACCCAGTACCCCATCCACCAATCAATGCCATTCATAGTAGAACACTTATCCCAGCCTTGAGAAACGCCCCAACCTCTAAACCACGGGGTGTTTTTCATAGTGTTAATAGGCTCTCCTCCAATTATCTTGCCTTGCTCCCCCAGAGAGTATGTGGCCAAAGCATCAGTGCCTTCAATTTCCCAAGCTCCCGGTCTAGCTAGAATAATACCCGGATCTGCGCTAAGTCTAACGTCAGATGGATTACTATATTCAACTCCGGGAGTATTGCAATGCCCTAAAATTCCATATGCTGCGGATTCTGCATCCGTGAAGGAATCGGCCTTAGCCCTAAAATAATATGCGCCACGGCCAATTATTTGGTTGTTTTGGTTTATTTCTTCAATTGGCATACATCCGCTAACAATACCGCCAACGTAGGTAGTGTAGTTATCTTCATCTAATTTAATACCACCAACTGTTCCATGAGAAACATTCATTCCTATCATTTTCCAGTTATGATATTTTTTTCTATTAGAATATTTAAAAGCCGATAAAGTATAATCTAAAGGCACAATTACATCGGTATAATCACAGTCGTTATTAAGTTCCTCAGACACTATTTCCCTCCTCAAAGAAATTAACCGAAGCATTAAGTATTGTAGTGGGTCCATATGTAAACATTTGTGGATTACCACTTTCCATAACGCTTGACACGGGTAAGAACGCACTTCCAAAAAATCCTATCACTCCTACGCCATACATGTATCCACTTGAATGCAAGAAGCTTGGAGGTGGATCTTGTTCTCCAAACATTTTAGCCCTAGATCTTAATTTGGCTTTTCCTTTTATTAATGTGTTTACGCATTTTTTATTCATTTGACTGTCGCATCCACCAACGGTGGCATAGTGATTCATACTTTCAGGAGTGCCTTCAATATCTAATATGGCACAATTATAACTTGGGGCTTTTGCAGGAGAGACCAAAGCTCCATCCGTTTCTTCTGGGCAGAAATCACAGCACTGAGATTGGAAACCTATAAAGCCTCCTGCATTTCCAAGAGATGTAGTTTTATAGAATTCAGATGTTTTAGGTTGATCACAAGGATTAAATAAAATTTGTTTACCTTTATTGTCTAAATAATAATCGCCACCTGTAACAACCTTATCTTCGGCTTCAGTAAAATCAGTACCATTTCCATGAATGCTAAACCTACCTAAATAATCTATAGGATCGCCATTTTTATCAACGCATTTATATAATTGATTTAAAGACGAGGAAGTAACTTCAAAAGTATCATTATCTTTTCTTTGGTATATATATAAATCACTAGTATAATAACATTTCTTTCTAGCTACTACTGAAACATATCCGGTAAATCCGTATAAATTTACAGTTTGCTCTTGGTTTAACGAAACCGTAACCCCACTTGGATGATAATAAGGATCATATTTTTTAATATGATAAAGAGGATCTACAGGACAGTCAAACTCTTTGTTGTACTCGATGTTTGCAACAATTCTGACGCTATAATCATCAGCTTCTTTGTCGTAAATTGACTGAAAAATTATTTTATCTGATGTGAGATAGCACTCTTTTCTTGCCACCGTGGTCATATAATAACCTTCTGGTATCTTCACAGTTATATCTTCATCAAGCGTTTTTGTTACACTATCTGAATAAGCGTATGGATCTATAAGAGCAATGCCATTTACATTTGGTGTTATTACATATGAAAGTATGACATCTTCGGCTTGTGAAAATTTAACATATCCTGATCCAAGTATATCAACCTGTGGGTAAACAATTTTTGTATCTGGAGGAGGTCTATCCTGTGGATTAAGTTTTAAGTACGAAATTTCATAACCTTCAGCTTCATCAAATACTAAACCATCAGCTTCAATTGTAACAGGAATTTCTTGCTTATAATTAATTTTTCCGGGATCAAGTCTCATAGTTTCATTAAACTTGCAAGCGTTAAATGGATAAATAATTTTCTTGTTGCCGACCCCCATATCAGGATAAGAGCATCCCGATGGATAACATAAATAACCCATTTTCATAATTAGCTTACATTGAGCATCATGCAATAATGGAAAAATTTCTACGGCAATTGCAACCCTGTCAGTTCTCTCTGGATCACAACCAAAAGTTCTTAGGTCAGCATCACCTAATCCACCAGCAGATTGAACTTGTACGGTTTTACTATAATATCCATTAAAATATTTTGTTTTATCAGATGTAAATGAAATTATACTGCCGCTAGCGTATTTATTGTCATTGGATGAATCTAACACTGGAAAGGGATCACCATTTAATATAGGAATATCTTCTATGCTATCATCGCCAGTCCAAGTGTTAAATTCTATAGTTACATTAGGAATATTACTATAAGATGTTTCTTTCTTTTTTCCCGTCTGATCTTGGGTGTAATATGCCGTCTGTAAAAAGGGTGTTTGAGTTCCATCAGGCTGTTTTTTATAGCTTATAGTGCTTTCAACTGTCCATCTACGACAGGACCAAGGCCAGCATTCTGGCAATCGACTATAAAAATTAGAAGAGTTATTAAATAGTAAAACTGCCGGATTATTAGCTGTGATAACTTCATCTTTATTGCTTAACGATCCAAAAGATGAGGCATAGTTAAAGCGTTCCTCTGAAGCTTTTCCAGCAGTGCCTACTCTATATGCTAAGTGAGCAGCTTTACAGCCAACACCCTGAAGGTGCAATCTTGCTACAATTGACTGATCTCTAAAAGAATTTAGTTCATGCAATGGCAATCCTCTGTTTTGAGGCCCAACATTTCTTCTTTTTTCTGGCCCACTATTAAATGGCATACCTACGCCATTTGGATGCTGAACAACTCCACTGCCAAGCGGGACATAAGTACGCAGCTCATTTTTAACTTTTCTAGCTATGTGCATAGGAATAGCTTCATCTCTCATGTTAGCAGCGTCATCTTTATCTACGCGACTGCTTTCAAACTCATGAACTTCTAAGCCATCAAATGTGACATACCTATATGTATAAGGATAAACCATTGTATATGGCGTTTTTTGGACTTTACCTCTCCTGTCAGATAAAGTAATTACACCAGACTGTGGGGATTCGCTAGGAACATTTGGCCCACCAGAAGGTGGAGAATAATAATGTATTATAGGTAGCTCATTTTCAAATATTTTTTGATTTATTTCTTGTCCAGCATTTACATTATTAAATGCAAACGATACTTCTGGAACGCCAGTCCAGTTGATATACCCAGTGCCACCAAATTCTCCAGTCTGATACGCCCTATATGGAATAAAATCCCAAACTACTTTTCCAGTATCTGCAACAAATTTATGATGGAATGCAATATGTCGTTCTTCACCATTATCGTTATCAACTCCCGTGGCCATCAATTTAACTTGTGCTGCCATAGTAGGGGCATATGGCAAATTTAATAATTTTCCCGACATCTTAGCAGACTGCGGTTGTGTTGGACCCTGATCGTTAGTTAGCCAAAAATTAGCATAAGCATTAAAATCTAATGTATTAATATTGACGCGATCATTATCTTTATTAAAGTCTTCTACTTGAATATGAACGGTATCTTCTTCGGTTATAATAGGAGTGTAATAATCCGTATATGCTGCGCTATCGGGATTATATTGCCCCAACCCCATGCTAATGCTGTCAGTAAAATACGATGGACCAAACTCTGGCGAATCAAGTGTTGTTGTAATAGTCCTATTGACTGGATACCCCGAACTTTCAGGATCTGCTGGGAATGTAGGCGATGGCACTTTTATTACATATCTAAGTTTTGTGTCGTATACAGCAGGATATTGTCCCACTTGAATACGAATATCCGATGGTCCAATTTGATATCTATAATATCTAGTTGTTAGTATATCCTGATTATCACTAGTATTGTAAGTAGAATATCTAGGATTGTCATTTGTTGGCAATGATGCCATAACATAATAATCCCACGATACCCAATTTCCGGGGGGTGCTGTTAATGGGCTTAATCTTCTAATATGAACCAGCGCCTCGTTGCCCGGATCATTTCTGCTTCCAACTTTTGTAAATGCCATTTTATTATTCCCTAGCTAGTCCAGTTCCTGCGTTAGCACATTCGTCTACTTCTACAATTGCATACGCTGATTGCATTTCTCCATTACATACAACTGTCATGTTAGATTTCATAGCTATAACTCTAACATCATGCTTTATATATTTAAATGGATGCATAGCATAATATTCTGCACCACTCTGGTCATCTGTCACCACACCGAAATTATCGTTGCTGTTTGGACAATCAAATAATTTACTTAATGGTTTGTTGTGTATAGCCACAGCCGGGGCTATGCCAAGAATATACTTATCTGGCGAAGCTAATTTATATGTATAAACATTGCTACTCATTTCGCAGTTATTATAGGCAACAACAGTAAAATATCCAGAATATGGCAAAGTTATCTCAGTAGGAGTAATAGAACCATCTGGATTAGCGACATCTGTAATTTCATAATTAGTAATGTCTAATATGCCGTCTGATTGCACAAGTCTGCCTCCAGCAGCTTCAGACGGAATTAAATCCGGCAAGAATTGCTGAGCAGTTTGAAAATAATAAACTTTTTTGCTTCCAACGTCATAAAATTTTATTTGAAAGCGAGTAATAACATCTTCGCCCGTACCATAGTCAAAAGACTGTAACTCAAATGGAGGAACCGTAGTTTTAGTAATGTTAGGAGCATTGCAATTGATCTTTTTAAATTTACCTACAATAGCTCCACCACCCCCGCCAGCTCCCATAATTCTCCACTCATAGTTTACCTTAACTGCAATAAAATGGTCCCCAACACTTAATGCCACTTGATTATTTCTATTGGTAATCAACACAGCTTCTTGGACATTAGTCTGGATATATGGTGATGGCCCACCAAACGGATCAGGCTTAATTAAGCCGCCTGTATTTGGAAGAATATTAAATTTATTCCATATTAAATTACGGCCCCTGTAAACAATTCCAGAACCAGTTGCAGGCGATGTAATATCTCCCGCTGGTAGTGCTGTGAGCATTTTACCTTCAATTACTTCGGGGCCACCAACCCAGACCTTGCGGTCGTCGTCCCACCTTAAATCCACTGGGCCAGTTTTCCACAAGGATCTATTGTTGGCGGCTCTCATGTCAAAAGATCTGCCTCTTCCGGGGAACTTATCTTCGGGCGTTGGAAGCCCACAAATGTCATAGCCCCAACCAGATAGGTATAGCGGACCTTTATAGACCATAGCTTGAACGCTGCGACTATTTCCGCTAGGCAATGGGTCTTTCTTGTGGTTTAAATCTGTTGTATTACCGCCCCTAATAGTTAAACCATAATCATTAGTTTCAAAAAAGAAATAAGGATCTAAGTCAAATGATGTTGGCGAAACATTGAATTGAAAAAAGTTGCCTCTGCTTTTATGAATCAATGGACCCGTTGAAGTTTCTACACTTGGAAAAACTTTAGTTGGATCAATCTGTGGTATAGCAGCATCGGTAGGAACACCAATTCCTTTTAATAGTTTTTCTCTAAAACCTAGTCTAAAATCAACCATATCGTTTTATCCTTTTATCTTTGTAAATCCGGTGGAAGCTGCCGTTCTTCGTCTTTGACTCTTGTGTCGTCATCGGCCCACCCAGTATCATTCGGCGATTCAAATCCTGATCCAAGACCTTTTTGAACTTTTGCGTTGTATAAAGTTAGCTGTTGCGATGAATATCTTTGATCGTAAATATAAGCAGGGCTGTATATTTGTTCAAAAGTTGACCCAAAGCTTTCTAATCCATTAAATCCATAAGCTTTCATAGCTTCTTTAGTAGATGCTGAATGTATATTTATTCCAATATCTTCCTGTGTATTATTCACTGCGTTAGCAAGTACATTCATCATATTTCCAAATATACCATTTGTAGCATTATGAGTTTGTTCTTTTTTTTCCATTTCAGTAGCAGCCCGAATGTTAACTGGTGGTAAACCAGCTTTAAACATTTTAGACCTTAGATAGGATAAAAATTTAAAATTATTAGCTCTCGATGCTATCATCTTATTATAGTTATATAAAGCAAGTTTGCCCGCTCTTTGTGTCCAATTTGTAAAATTATATCTAGTAATTAAACCACCATCAGTCGATAGCGTAATACTCATATCATTTATATAAGGACCAATATCAAATATCTTATCTGTAATATTCCATCTTGGTATATCTGCTAATTCTACAGTACCAGTTTCAAGAACGTGTAATTTTTCAAGTTCAGCATCGCATAATTCTTGAGCAGATTTATTCATTGCATAAATAGAACCGAAACTTTCGGGCTTTATTGTTGTATTAGATATAATCTGAGCTTTGCCTTTTCTTCCCGTGTCTTCTTCTGTAAACTTTTTATTTTCTGGAGCGCTCGTAAGTTTTCCATCTGGACCTTTGGGACCATCAAAGTCAGAGAACGACCACCACGGCCCCCATACATACGTTGTACTTTGCTGAGGTGCAGATAAATATAATGGTGGACACAAAGCCGGATGTATTCCACATTCTATATTTTCAGACCCAAACATATTGGCATATGTAACTTTTATGTCTTTAGGAATAGATAAACTATTGCCATTGCGTCCAGTTTGATTACTTAGATAGTCTCCACATATAAGCTGAGTCAATACGCCAAAAGCATTTGTAAAAGTTGTATATTTATCATATATATACACGGGTGGAATATCTACTTTAATAAATCCTTTTACGTAATTAGCAGCTATTGAATTTCCTGCACTATCAGTAACTCCTCCAACAATTGGTTTAGTTATAGGTCCGGGCAATAGCTCAAGACTATTTGTAGTTGGCTCAAAATATGTTAATTTTGAAACATCAACAAATCTCGTACCCCATTCTTCATCAATATCAATAGGAGCAACAATCACAGTTCTTTCTTTGTTCTTCTGGGTGAGAGGATCAAATTGCAAGATTTTTGTTATTGCGTATTGTGTGCCTAAATTACTGTAATCCACGGTTACTGTAGGTAATCTATAGCCATACATATTAAATGAATCTTTAGGATTTTGAGCGTCATATGTAGGATATACAGCTACAGCTTGCAATCTGCCCATGCCATTTCTGTAGAATGATATGTCATTAATATATTTAGTTATCGTTTCACCAGCCCAAGCTGCTTTATCTGGAGATATTTCCCAAACCGACTTTTGTTCTTTGTCATAGTCAATCCATTGGAAATTATACCCTAGCTGATCATCGTCACCATAGCCCGTCTCAGTAGGTTCTGCCGGAACAGAAACTAAAAACTGCTTACCATAATATTTATCAGCAGCATATCTAATAGAATTAAATCTTTGATTTACAATTCTTTGGATAGAATCAAGCTGAGCATCCTTTGTTCCATACATATAAGAAGCTGCAATTTCAGCAGAGTCTACGGATGTGTCTATTAAATCGTGGGTTGTTTTTTTTCCATTAAAAATATCTGATATATCTTGTTTTGTAAAATTACTAAAACTAGATATTGAAGTTATAGGACTAAAATATCCATTTTTTCTTTGGGTGTTTTGATCTAATATAGCAAATAATTTATGGTATAAATTCCAGCTCTCTCTACTAGATAACGCGCACCTTAGCTCTAATATATTTGTTGTAATTTGTATAAAGTCTTCAGGCTGAAATACAGATGCGGTTGTTAGAGATCCAAGTTCAGCAGCATTTACTGTTATAGTCACGGGAGCTAGCGGATTCCAATAGTCCCAGACGGATTTTCCATAAAAATAAGTGGCTGTTTGACCTTGACCTTTTTGGCCCCAAACAGGTAAAATACCCGCCTGATCAGCAAACCAATGTCGTGAAACTTTATCTCCTAATATTACTTTTTGAGTAATCATATTAGAGCTTAATTCTTTTCCAAGTCTATAAGAAATTACAGTTTTTTGAGGATCGGGCTTGGTCATCAAATCGCCTACAATTTTTTTAATAGCATTTTTATCAGGAGGTCTTCGTCTAGAAATTAATTTTAATCTTAGTCTAGCTCTTGTAAGTACACCATATTTATCAGCTCTAAAATCATCTGGCAACTCTTCGTATGGCACACCTTTGCCTGTGCCGTATGGATCTAGATCCTCTTCAACTAAAAATACATAATCAAACATAGCAGCTTCAGTAATTTCATTAATTAAAGATATCATATCAATTGCTACGTCAGACTGTATTCTATAATCACCTAAAAATGCAATAGCGTCATTCAATTCTGTTAAATCTAATCTATAAGAAGTTCCAGCAAATCTGACTGGACCACCAAATAAACTTAAATTACAACAATCATGAAAATCTTTAACAAAATCTTTAACTGGATATCCTAAGCTATTTATGAATGCATTCCCATATTTTCCACCTTCAGTTTTAGAAATTGTAACAGGCTCCCCCTCTACATATGCATTAAAAGGGTCAATCATTTTGCCGCCATTATAATGATTCTCTTTATAGGCGTATAGATTAATAATATTAGATGGAGTTAATTTTTTATTTCCATATAATTTTTCCCCATTTGATATATAATCTAATTCACCAATCGTATTATAAGCCATAATTGGCTTCATGCTAGGCACTGCAAATTCATCGTCTTCTTTAAATATTGGCGTTTCTTTTGGATTTGTACTCATCGTGACGTGAGGCAAAGAGTCATCTGTATATATAGATCCATTAAATCCATTTAATATAATCCATACGCCTTCCAATAAAGAAGACACAGATTCAAGTTCTACGTTGTACCTTCTACCATTACCAACACTTTCCTCGTATGTATATTTTTGTATTATTCCAGCAAAATAAAACGATGGTTTAATTTTTTTGATCTCTTCTTCAGTTTTTCCTTTTATACGATCTCCATCGTGAATTTTTAAAACGCAAGCAGTTCCAAGCTCAGGCAATTTATAATCTTTTATAAAAAACGGATCATAATCTATACTAGTTACTGGGGGTGCAATACCATCAGCATTAGCGTGTTCATATATAAATTTCTTTGGGGTTTTATATAGCGATGAGGTAGGATTGCCATACTCAGCATAATTTGGATCTGTTGTGTCATTTGCATATGGATGTTCATCTTCAATTAAAACAACAGAACATGTTGAATTATTAGATTTAAATCCAGCGCTAATACTAATATCTATAGCGTAACATCCTAAGAATTCTATTGGTCTATCAACAACATTCATCTTGTATATGTCCATCCTACGTTAACGGTTATTTTTCCATTCGCCCAATCCCAAGTGTCCTGTAACTCTGTCAAGTAAAAATTTGCAGTGTTTGGTGGGTAGTAATCCAGAGCTACAGCAATTCCACTTAAAATACATAAAGATTCAGGATATCTCTCGGCCACGTCCACAGTAGCTTCTAAAACAACTTTTCTTTCAGCCTGTTTAGTTGTACTCATGTTTTGAAGTATAGGACCAAGATTTCTACCCAATACCATAACTGGCACAATATGTGCTGTCTGTATGCCAGAGGCAAATGCGTTCGCAGTGTACTGACTGTGCTGCACGGCAGAAACATTGGCTAATTTTCTATACTTATTATCATCTTGCACATTTAGGGATACTGCAATACAATTAGGTATCTTTAACTTTATATCTCTAATAGTTTTAGGTATTGGCTTATATGTAGCGCTAAATTGTATTGTTCCACCAACTTTATTTTCTGTTATGCTTGTTGATATAGGTCTAATATCAAGAACCATATTTGAATTATAGAAAGGGGTATAGGAATTATCTTGGAATATTTTATTTGCAAATGTAAAAATAGAAGTACCAATTCCCCAAGGAGCAAACGTCTTGCCAGCGTCACCATATGGTGAAATTCCTGATGTGCCAGCAAGAGGATTGTTAAATGGCCACCCTGATGCATTTACTACTAATCCAGCGCTAGGAGACGCGATTCCACTTCCATTATTATTATAAACTGTAGTAGTGTCACTAGGTCTGATATAAGTAGTAGCATCCTGTGTGTTTATTCCACTTTTGCAAATAGTATAAAATACATTTTTTGCATTAGTGTATTTATTACTACTATCTGCTGACACGCCTCTAGAATCTAATCCAGTTATTGTACCTTCAACTCTAACGGTATCATTCCCGTCTTCGCCCTTTTCATAACTACCATTGATTTCAATAGTGGCTGGACTACGTGAATAAAAATAAGTAGTGGTTAGAGAATAAGATCCAGCAATCATGTCTACGGTTGATGTTCTTACAACATTGTATTCGCCATAAACTCCACTATCCCATAGATTTTGACTTATCATTGCGCCGCTGGCAGGAAGAGGTCTTTCTCCACTAGCTCTAGGTTTAAAAGTATTTCCATATTTTTCAGCGGCGTATTGTTCAAATTTACCATCGGGTATAGGTAATGGATCGCCATTTGGCCCACCAGCAATTACTGTACCTTGTTCATTTATAGTTGTGCTTGGTATTACAGCTTCATAACTTGCAATATCCCATGCAGTGGGCATAAATGCATTGCTTCCAAGATACGATTTCCCATGAATATCTGTATAGATTATAGATCCTAATAAAGAATTTCTTTTCTTTCTTTGTATATAGTTATACGCTTCATAGAACGCTTCAAATTTTGGATAATTTTTAGCTGTTTCTGGGGTTGCCGGAGTTCTCATCTGGGTGTAGTTATAATTGCCAGAATTAACGTCATATAAATAAGCAGCATCTGCGTTGTTTTGTATTGCCGTTTGGTTGGATGGAAAATCATTATAAAATAATGGTAATCCTTGGGCCGATATTGTATGCGTAATAGTATATGAATAATATGGATGTTCTTGCTCATTTTTTTTATCCGCACCAATTCCATCGAAGATAAAATAAGACATTCTATCTTCTTCTTTTTTAATTTCAAATTGTTCCGCTGCTGCTTTTAATCTATATGTATTTTCAAGACTTGGATCTGTCCTTGGTCCTGTAATAGCTTCGAATGCCATTGTCACTTCTTGAAAATGAATACCAGCAGTATCTTCGGGAGCTTCCCCTATACTTATATTATTTAATTGAGCAAACTTATATTCTAGCACAGGCATACCCGATGGTATATATTGCCCCGGATTGGCTGGATCGGGCGTTAATTTTACTAATCTCAAAGGCCCAGCTCTTAAATTCCACAATCTACCAACAATAAAATCATTAGTATCGGTTTCAATTATATCACGACTAGTTGAACCTACTAAACTAGAATATCTATCAAAAGCCCCGCTTGGCATTAGTTTGTTAGTTCCAACAGGAGAAGGAACAATTGCCCCTCGGATATTAAATGTGTGCTTTTCACTTAATATTGTTCCATCATCGGCTCTATTAAATTCCTTTTGCATAGAACTAGCAAAACCATAGTATAGTTTTATTGGATCTGTTGTATTGCCAAATAATAATCCCATTAAAGACATTTTTTAGTTCCCACGAAGATAGAGTGTTGTTAGGTCCGAATATGAAACTGGGAAAGCCTCTCCAGAGGTATATAATATTAATCCTGAATTATATAGGTTGGCGCTTTGAATTAACATATTTAAATTGCCACTTGTATATGTATTATACACAAATAATGGTAATTGAGCTTCTGGAGTTCTAAACATTGTTAAAGCCATAGCACCATCATTTGGATAACCAGTTACAAAATCTGGACCCTCAAGATACAATGTACTATTTGTAATATCAGTCAAATAATTTGGCGTTGATCCGCTTGGGCTAAATATTAATAAATTTTGAGCGCTGGAATTCGTAGAAGGTAAAGGATCTCCAACCATAAGCATATTCATACGAACTGAATAATCATCATATTCGTCTGTTTTCACGAATAAGAAGCCAGCGCCCGAAGCGTTAGGAACGCCAGTGTGATAACTTTCAATAGCCATTGTTAATCCTCTGTCATAAGGAACAATGTAATTCCCAAGTTCGCCCGAAGGAATTTCTATTGGATTTCCACTTTGATCTATAAGAACAAGATCGTATGGCTTGATTACCAAAGGTATCTCGATATAATTTTTTTGTGGCATAACTAAATTTAAATTTTGTTCAGACATATTCTGCTGTATAAACAACTTAATTCCGCTATCATTGACATTAGGCTGTTTAATAAATAATTGCAATCCACTATTATGCACTTCTATCTGCTTGGCGAATAAATTAATTCCAGTAGCATGAACAGCCTCAGCTTCTGTGATGAGTGTTAGTCCACTATTATGAGGCGTGTGACCATTAGCATATAATGGCATAGCGCCAGCATCACCGTCCAAACACTTTATAAACAAAGGAAGAAAAGTTGGGTTTGGATATGATTGATTAATAATTTTTATAGTTTTTAAATCTTCCGAAGCTTCTAGCACCTCTAGAGATTCAATATGCTCTGCGGTTGCGTTATCTTCAATAAACGAAGCTGCCGAAGGTCTCATTCTTAAAGTTGCAAGCTGCGTTAATAAATTATTATTTGTTATTAAGTGGTGATTTCTACATACGAATACTCCACTTGAGGCATCATATGTAAAATAAGCGTACTCATTATAATCTCTCAAAACTAGTGAATTAGCATATATATCGTACTTACCATCAAGATTCACTTTTGACGTTACGCTATTGGCTTTTGTGTTATCGTATGATATGTTTGCGGTTGGCACATAGTTTCTTACGTCTACCTCAAGATAAATACTATTGTCTAGATCAATTGTGGGGGAAATTTTTTGAGTAAAATTATATACTCTATTACTGTCTTTCCTATCTTGAGTATACAGATATAAATAATTAGTACTTTCTGTAAAGTTTCCTTGATTATCCACGGGGCTATTAGCGTTAGTAACTAAGAATCCATTGTCAGCAACGAAGTAATTTCCAAATCCCCTAGCGTTAGCATTATTATTTATAGTTTGTTTTAAATTATATCCAGATCCAATTCTATCATAAACATAAATACTTTCGGGGATTCTATTGGCAGACATCCACCCTATAAATAATTGCTTATTATCAAAATCGGTGTTTGTGCCATATAATTCAATTTCAGCATTTTGCAAATTGTGGTCTCTGGTTATATAATCGGATGTAACCGGGATGCCACTCAAAGAAGACACTACGCTTGTTGCAAGATTTATTGAAAAGGCTTCTGATAGGGCGTCTACGTACTGTACGCGAGATTTTTCAATGCTATAAAAATCAGCACTTTTAACGTATGTCGATGCAACGCAATGCAATATGCCGCTTTCAACGTCAAACGCAGCAGACGTACCAAAGGAATCTAAAAATCCATATTCATAAGGAAATGCTTTTTGGTCGGGCATATCAATACCTATGGTAGAATTAGCGAGATATGTTCTATTCCAAGAATAGTATTGCGCGCCAAGCCAATATTCACTGGGGTTTAAATTAGCTATATTATTATTGGCTAAATATGTTCTTACTCCACTATTATCTGTTGTAAGATCATAATTATTAGTTATAAAATTATAACCTTCTCTTTTACTAGCGATATTTAATGTTTCATAATAGGCAAATGGATTATCAGATTGTGATACTGAAGTTAGATATGTAATAGCATATGGGGATTTTGTAATATTATAAAAGTGAATTCTGCCATAAGGTAAATAATGTGGAATAACATATTTATTTGCAGGTATATCACTCTTATTATAATACTCATCCATAATCTGGAATGATAGCTCAGCGCCGGGTTCTGTAACCATAAGTATATAGTTATTGTCTGATACTTTATTTATTTGACAATCAGATCCAAATCTAGTTCCACCATATGATTCGTATATGACAGAGTTGCTCCTAGCTGTTGGCCCAATTCGTTTAAACGGAAAGAAATTACTCCATGATGTCCAACTATTTAAATAGGCTTGCGGCCTAGTTAGGTTGCCTTCTTTTTTACTGGATTCGATAGCTCTAGTGTATATACTACCTTCCACAACGCCAGTCTCAACAACCGTTCTTACTTGAGGGGTGAACCCATATCCATTTTTACCCATCGGAGAATACAAGCTATGTGCGTAAGCCCATCCGTTAGAACTCCAATTGACTCCCGTGACAGTGTATAAATTCTGTATCGGAACCCCACTCTTAAATCCATTATCATAATAAATATCAAAAGTATTAGCAGTTACTCCGCTAGCATATCTCACGCCATTTATATTAGTAACTCCACTTATACTAATTGCGGATGAGAATTTAACAAGATCCCCGTTGACTAGACCATGCCCAGCAGAGGTAATTGTTTTGCCGGTGTATGATGTAATACCGCCAGTTTTCTTTTTATAGATATCTACTTTACCACAGCTAGGAAAATTAGCAATTTTAATTACTTTAATATTTGCTTGCAATGAGATAGTATTGTTTGTTATTAAATAAGTACCATTTGAGGATATAGATAGTAAACTTCCATTGTCAGATGGGGTATTATATAATTTTCTGAATATAGGTTCAGTCAATGGATCATCAGAATACAAATCAGTAGCTGAGGAACTAGTTAAAACTGTACTTGGTCTCATATAAGTGCTAAGGGTAGTAAATAGATATTCACCAGTATTTTCTCTTACTACTATATACCATTTAAATCCATCATCATCAGAAAATGGTATTGTCTGAGCTGGTGGACCACCCGGACCTTGGCCGGGAAAACCAGTATTACTAGTTTTTGGAGAAATTAATACTGCCTTAGCTATATACTCGTCTCTAGTTAATATCCCACCATAGCTGTAGACTTGAGTCTCAGAAACTTTGGTTCCAGATATATCTGCGGTTTGATATTTTATTTCAATAAATATATCGCTATAGTCGGGATATTCGGCGTTCGTTGCAAATGTTCCAACTGGCGATGGGGCGTAATTTGCTCTTGGTGGCTGTAAGAAATTTGGATTTTGCAACTCATCATTGAATAATTTAATATTCATAGTTGTAGTTAAAACTGCTGTAGTGTATTGATTATTATCTGTTGAGTAAGCTGTGAAAACATTAGAACAACATTTTTTAGTTTTTCCAAAGTTAGACGATAATCCATATTTACCAGCCTCACATCCAATACTAGGAATTTCTGGTGAACACGCTTCTGCTGGAACTATAGCAGTATAAAATAAAAAATAAAGTGTTCCAGTTCCACTATATGATATAGTTGGTAAGCTAGATGCACAAATAGTAGATTCATACAGATGAACGATATTGTCATTATTTGACACAACTATAGTGGCCGTTCTTGTGATCCCGCACTCGTCTTCATAAGTTACAGTAAGGATACCCTCTGCATTAGCCTGTGATCCATTTGCGACTCCAGTTTGCACACTTGCTTCGTAATTGTACATTGGCAGATTACAATTACTTTCAGATCCAAGATCAGTACATGATACTGTAGTATTAAATATAGCATCAACTGTTAAGCTTGTATTTGCTAGTTCGTATGTATATTTCTCAGTACTTGTCCATTCTTTAGTTGCAACTGTAGCAATATCATCAACCATGTCAACATCATTAGAATACCAGTCAATCTCAAAGTCGTATAGATTGGGGGTTTTTCCCTTGTTTGTTGCATAGTAATAATCATATTTATTTGACGAGTAGTCTGTTATACCATACACTAACATTCCGGTAGACGACACTGCATCTATTGTGCTTGCAGATGCTAGTGTATAATCCCAGTTTGTTTTGTGTGGTGTTGACGGAGCTGATTCTACTCTAACCGTTAGGGGGACAGTATTAAATACGCCAGTTGTTGACGGTCTTGTTCCACCCCATATACTTAGTCCTAATCCACCGGATCTTTTTTTCACGGTTATATTATCCTTTTCTTGTCTGATCTGAAGAATTGACGGCTTTTTGCACATCTGGGTTCTTAGATATTTGATCTTTAATCCAGCCTTCAATCGTTGATTTCATGGCATTAACAATACCTTCGCCGCTAACGCCACCCACATTAACTTGTCCACCGAATGTAACATTATGACTTACTGTAACTGAACTTAGTTGACTAGCAAGTCCAGCCATAGTTTGACTAAACCCTTCGAATGATCCAACGAATGCATTTAGTGATTCTATAGACTTTGCAAATCCACTCATATCGGGCATTTGTGGCATTTCTCCACCGCCGCTACTATTGCCTTCGGTATAAGGATCTACATTGCCGCCTTCTGCATAGCGACGAATTTTACCACCTCCAGAAGAGCCACCTACACGACCACCGCGAGCTAAATGCACAACTCCACCATTGGCAAAATTAGCGGATCTCCAACCCGGTCTCACTGCCTGCATAGCTTTTTCAACAGCAGTTAATGGCTTATCGCTTTTTTGATATTGTCTATTTGTATAACCATCATATTTAGGTTTAGGTGGACCCATAATAGTAGGAGCAGTTATGACTTTAGGTTTAACGGCTTGTGTCGCTGATGTAGTATTTTTTTCTCCATATAAACTTCTCATTCTTTCTGGAGAATATTTATCCTTGTCTCTTTGTCTAGCATCAGCAATTTCCTTAAGCATAGCTTGTCTTTCTTCACCTTCGGCAAATTGATTAGCGCCAGATCTGCTATATTTTGTCCTTACTTTAGATTCTTCTGTGTCAGCGCCGACATTAATAGTTTGGCCCATTCCAGCCATTTCAGATAGATATCCCGGAACTCCTCTCGTTGCAGCTTTACGAGTATTGGCATTCCTTTGCTGTGCAAAGTTTTGAGGGTTATTCATAACACTTCTAGTTATTGGAGTTCCTGCAAGATCTCTGTGGACATTCTGTGGTCCAACTTGAGCCATGCTTGGGAATTCTTGTTCAGCTTGCATTTTATTTTGGCGTCTTTGTGCGGCCCTAGCTCTTGCTCCAGCGCGTCCACCGCGAGCGTGATATTCAACCACGCCACCATTTGCCATTCCAGTCATACGACCCAGCATTTTTGCAGCTTCTTCTTTTGACAGATCGCTAATTTGACGTTTTGCAGGCTCTTCTTTTTTAGGCTGATTTAATTTAACACCGGGACCAGTTCCGTTTGGTCTATATACAGTATTTTTATCAGATTTATATCTTCCAGAACCACGAGAGTTTAAAGCGTTATATCCTGAAGATGCCGCATTTCCAACTGCGCCTAAAGCTTGACCAACTATACCGCCATCAGACGGTTTGTCTGGACCTTTAGGGAGTTCGGCTGCGCTGACGCCAAGATTTTTCATTAATGATTCACGATGTTGAACCTGAGTTACTTTAGATTGGCCAAATACTCTATCTTCCATACGATCCAACCAACTTCTTTGCGGTCCCTCATCTTGCAATTTTTTAGCTGCCGCAACTGAAGAATTATGTAAACTTTCCTGTATCTTTACAGTTCTATCTATTTGAGCTTGATGTTTTGCCTGTTCATCAGCCTGTTTGATTTCATCATCAGTTTTTGGTCTATTCGCTAAAGCTTCGCGAGATAAAGCCGCTCCCGTTTCTTCTGGATTCCATCCTCCTTGAGGTTTCCAATTTAAATTTTCTTGTAAAGATTTTTGATATGGATCTTCGTATGCAGGATTCGCAACTACATTAGTATTAAAACCTGTCGGCTGTAATGCTTGTATAGGATCAGCGCCAAGATTTTGAACTGATCTTGTATTGGCTTGATTATATGGTTGCTCTGCTAGAACTTGTGCTTTTTTAGCTCTTCTTTCATCTCTTCTGGCAATAGCTCTTTGTCTTTTATTATTAGCAGACCTTCCATAATTCATCGCCCTTCCACCTCTGCGGAAGTAGCTAACTAATCCACCACTGGCATAGCCATTATTCATAGCTTCCAAGTTATCAACACCAATACTATCTACAGCACTCTTACGAATTACAAACTCGCCCGGAGTTAACATAGCTGGGACCGTATCTGTACCCCTTGGTGTAAAACCCCCATCAGCTTTATAGATAATTCCACCCTTAGCCTTAGCAACTGGAACAGCGCCCGGTTTTGCTGGAATAGGAGCGCCAGTTTTCTTAAACTCTTCTGGATTTTTAACAAACGCCAGATAATCATTCAGTTCACTCAGATATTTTGCAAACGTAACAATATTATCTTCAACTTTAGTTAAAGAAGTTTTAGTGCTATTAATAATATCATCTATTTCTTTAACTGTCATCTTAGAGTCAGTTACACCAGCAGCTTTTTGAATATTCTGAGCGCCCTGTTCGGCTTTTTGTTGCTTGCCCTTGAGCTGGTCATTAAAGCCTTTGATTGTATCGGTGACTTGATTTAATGCAGCAATTTGACCTTGACCATACATGATTTCAAGATCTTTAAGTTCCTTTTGAGCCGCAATCTCATCTTTATATATATTACCAAGTTCTGCAATTAATTTTTGCTCAGGCCCGGAGCTTTCAGACATAACCATATTAGCCATGTCCATATTACCACGCTTGGCAAAGAAGTTAGCAGTTAACTGCTTTTTAATATTTTTTCCAGCGTCTCCAAGCTCACTTAGCAAGGAATCAATTTGGCCACGCATATCGCTAGATACAGAATCTAAATCTCCACCCGAAGCCATAACTTGTTGTAAAGCAACAGTCGCATCGTCTTTTGATTTGCGTTGTTCGTCACTACCAAAAGCATAACTAGCCCCAGCGCTTGTAATGGCTTCTCTTTGAGCTTTAAACTTTTCCAGCTCTGCAAGTGTGTCGCCAGCACGATCACTTTGATTTGCAAGTGTCTTAAGGGATTGCTCTAGTCTATTAGCGGTATTTTGTAGTTTACCAGCTTCAAGTGGATCTTTAACGCCTTGAGCTAATTGCCCCTTGGCTTGCTTTAAGTTTTTGCCAATGTCTTGAATGCTACTGTAGGCTGTTTTACCAATAGAGTTAAACTGCTTAGCAAAGCGCTGCATATTCTTCACAGCAAGTGGAACATTCTTTCCATATGCTTTAGATACAGCTTCAACCATACGACCATAAGAATCAACACCTTGATTGGTTAATTCTAATTTACGATTTTCTGATTGATTGATCTTGTCTAATATCTTTAATTGCTCTTGCTCTGATTCGGCCCAAGCTTGAAGAGTTTCTTTGCTCATACTCTTGATAGCTTGAGCGTAATCTGTAAATTCTTTTACTATTGCTTCGCGAGTATTAGAGCTTAAAATACTTGGATTGGCATTCTCAACATTTCCACCTTTTCCAGTCATTCTGTCTCTAATAATATCAGATAGTCTTTTTCCGACTGCACTACCAAGAGATACCCCAAAACCCTTCTCAACTGTATCACCTATTAATTTATTAATATCGGTGCTAGCGCCACCAGTAGCTTGAGCCTTTGCTAAACTTTCTAATCCAACTTCTAAATTAGGTATAACAGTATTTAGATCTGTTAGGTTTGTAGCTAATTTTTCTCCAATAGGCCCAATGGTTCTTAAAGCCGCCAATGCGGGTTCTAGATCAGCAGCATCTGGCATATCAAGATCAAATACTCCTGCATCAGGAACGG
>Ga0181358_1000067_pt1 | contig 41415 bp, 62 predicted proteins | sample Fa13VDMM110SD_FD_130096 | JGI IMG/M metagenome (GOLD analysis project Ga0181358, IMG submission 130096) | Freshwater viral communities from Lake Michigan, USA - Fa13.VD.MM110.S.D | ecosystem: Environmental > Aquatic > Freshwater > Lake | place: USA: Michigan | collected 2013-09-24 | reverse complement strand
TCACGTCATGAGCAGCCCCACACCTGCAGCGATTCGGTCTTTGATTCGAGAATGGACGGATGCTTACAAGCCTCATACTGTCATCGTTGAATCCAACGCATTTCAGCTTTTCCTAACCCAAGATGAGGAAATTAGAAACTTCCTCTCTACTCGCGGTATTAACTACCGCCCCCACTACACAGGTAATAACAAGCAAGACCCAGAGTTTGGTGTAGCTTCTCTGGCTCCGTTGTTCGGCACTATCATGAAACGTGATGGCAATAACAACAACTTGAAGCATGCTGGCGATAACATAATTGAGTTACCAGACTCTTCGCGTAATGAACATATCAAGAAGTTAATAGAACAGTTAGTCGTATGGCAACCAGGAGTTCAAGGCAGAAGACTAAAGATGGATGCTGTAATGGCTCTATGGTTCTGCGAGATTGTTGCCCGTGATGTTTTGTTAACCTCAAGTAATGTGCCAAATTTCTTAAAGAATGAATTTACTCCTCAGAAGCAAATCGAAGATAGGTACATTGTTAACCTAGATGATTTAGCTGCTGCACAGCGAATAGTGAGAATGTAATAATGAAAGAACTTGTACACGCATATGAGCAATTAAAGGCTCGTAATTCCGAGCGCGATAAACGCATGCGCGAGGTTGCACTAGTCCGTTCTGGAAATGCAGACCAAGTATTTCGTGGTTTGTTACCAGAAGGAACATGGTCTAAACCTATTATTGCCAACCTTATCGATGTGGTTGCTCGCGATGTTTCTGAGCAGGCAGGCGTATTACCTACCATAACAGCTGCTGGAGATTCATCCCTTGATGATTCACAGCGTTCTAAGGCTGATAAGAGAACTAAGATTGCAAATTATTATGTTGCCTCTTCTCGTCTTGGAACAGAGCTACTGCGTGGCGCAGACCAATTAGGAACCTATGGTTTCTGTGTATTTAGAGTAGAACCTAATTTCAAGGAAAATAGACCACACATCCATGTAGAAAACTCCATGGGTGCATATTACGAGATGGACAGGTTCGGAGAAGTATCTGTCTATTGTCGTTCGTATTATCGTAAAGCTGGAGATTTAGCAGCGCTATACCCAGAATACGCAGACAAAATTCTAAAACCAAATTCATTTGGTCAGACTGCAAGCGGAAACGAATTACTTGAGGTAGTTCGATGGACTGACAAGAAACGTGCGGTCATGTTTATACCAGAACGTGGAGGCATAGTACTTGCCGAAATACCAAACAAAATCGGTAGAGTCCCAGTTGCTATTGCTCAGCGTCCTTCGCTTGATGGCGAAACCAGAGGTTCGTTCGATGACGTTCTACCAGTATATGCAGCGAAAGCGCGTCTTGCTTTGCTTACTATGGAAGCTGTTCAGAAATCTGTTGAAGCTCCTCTTGCTCTTCCCAATGATGTTACTCAGCTTTCCATTGGTCCTGATTCGGTCATTCGTTCGAACAGTCCTGAGAAAATACGTCGTATAAATTTAGACGTACCACAGTTTGCTTTTGCTGAGAACAACGTCCTAGCAGATGAAATGAAGTTGGGAACAAGATTCCCACAAGCACGTGCAGGACAAGCAGAAGGTTCTGTCGTTACTGGTCAGGGTGTCAAAGCACTTATGGCTGGGTTCGATTCACAAATTAAAGTTATTCAATCAATACTTGGCGAAGCAATAGGTGGAGCAATCTCCATTGCATTCGCTACAGACGAAGCATACTTCCCAACATTGACTCGCGAAGTATCTGCAACAGCTAATGGAGTTCCATATAAATTAAAATATAAGCCATCAATCGACATCAACGGAAACTACGGTGTAACAGTTGAATACGGATTGATGGCAGGTCTTGACCCTAACCGAGCATTGGTATGGGGTCTGCAAGCAAGAGGCGATAAGTTAATATCTCGCGGAATGTTACGTCGTAACTTACCAATCTCCCTTAATGCAGGAGAAGAAGAGCGAGCAATTGATATAGAAGAAATGCGTGATTCACTCAAAGCATCCATCTCGCAGCTTGCAGCAGCGATTCCTCAAATGGTTTCGCAAGGACAAGACCCAATGCAAATTGTTGAGAAGATGGCAGTAGTCATCGATGAACGTAAAAGAGGGACCTCGCTTGAAGATGCGGTAGCTAAAGCGTTTAAGAAAGAACCAGAACCAGAACAACCGCAATCGCCAGAAATGGCACAACCAGAACAACCTATGGGTATGGGTGGCGGTATGCCACAGATGCCACAAGGTAGACCAGCAATGCAAGAGTTGCTAGCAGGTCTTACTGGTGGAGGAAATCCAAATCTAGCAGCGAGAGTCACTCGCCAAATACCAGCATAACAAGGAGAAACAATGTTTGGAAAACAAGGAAAGCATGCCCCAGCCCCAACTTCTACAGCACGTATCGGTCAGAAGCCTGGTGGTAAGGGAATTGGACTAGGAAACGTACAGAAAGCCCCAGAAGTAAAGGGCATCAAGGGCAACAACAACAAGATTAAGTAAGGATAACCATGGCGAAAAAGACAAGTAAGAAACCTTACAGGTTCCGCCAAGCCAGAAAAGACGCTAAATCTGCATCAAAGAATACTTTCAAAGGAAACAAAGCTTCAGGAACAAAAGCTAAAGTAAAAGATATTACTACAAAGCAAACACTTGAAGATAGAGAAGCCCTTAAGGAATTAAGCGATGCAAAGAAGCGTCAGGCATCTGGCAAGCCTGATTATATCGTTGACGATAAAGGTCAGAAGGTTTATGTAAAGGCAACCGAAACTTCGGAAGAGCGTATTGCTCGTGACCGTCGTGAGGCTAAGGCAGCAGTTGACCGCCAATATGCGGATGAAGATGCCAAAGAAGCCAAGGAAAAACCAAAGAAGAAGACTGTCAAGAAAGCTGCTACTAAGGTAGATTCGCCAGCAAAAAAGCCTGCCGTCAAAAAAGCAGGTACTTCCGCTGGGACGATAAGCAAGCCAACGCTTCCACCTAAAGATGTTATTGAAGCAGATTTTAAGAAAGCTACAGCCAAGACAAAGAAGCCAACTCGTGCAGAGAAGTCTGCTATGAATAAAGCTAGATGGGCTTCTATGACAAAGGAAGAGCGTAAAAACTGGAGCAAAGCCAATGGCGGAGCACCAGATACTAAGCCTGCTGCTACTAAAGCAGATGCTCCTACGTCAAAGCGTCCAACTCTTGCAGACCTAGAAAAGAATGAAGCCAAAGGTTTAGATGATGCAAAGAAGCGCGTCGCTGCAAAAAATCAAGCTCTAGCTAATTCTGCCAAAGGTAAGACTCAAACACCTACAGCAACAGAAGCTAAGAAGAAAGCAGCAGCTAATCCAGAAGGACGTAAGAAGATTACCGTAGATGGAAAAACTTCTACTGCTGATAAACCAACTGCTGGAAAACAAGCTATAGATAAAATGAAGGCAGAGGCTAACGCTAAAGCTACAAAGAAGGACAAGCCAAAGTTTAGAAAAATTAAAGCTGCTGGTAAAGGTGGTGCTGCTCTTGCATTAGCAGGAGAAGTTGTTAGCTTAGCTAAAGGTTCAACCGCTAAAGACGCTGGAGAAATTAATCGTCTTCGTAGAAAACTTGCTGAGCTTCAGGGTAATAATGCACCAAGTGGTGCAAATAGAGCCCGCGAGGGTGCTCAATCTGAAGTTGCTCAACTTGCTTCACTTGCAACCATGGGCATTGTTGGTAAAACTCGTCGTCAACGTATGGACGAACTTAATGCTCTTATTGCAAAGGCTGAAAAGAAGAACAAGCCTAAAGAGCTTCGTTATGGCAAAGATGGTTCATCACTTGTACCAGGAACTGCAGCATATAAGGCTGGTTCTAAAACAAAGCCAGCTTATGGAACTACTCCAACTGGTGGTGGTTCTACATCAAAGACTGACAGTAGATACACCGTAAAGAGAGGCGATAATTTATACAATATCGCTAAGACCGCAGGGTTAACTCTAGCAGAGATACGAGCAGCAAATCCTGAAATCATGAAGAAGAAAAAGTACAAGCAAGGCGCAATGATTTGGGCAGGAACAAAGGTTAATATTCCAAAGAAGAAGTAGGTAAATAAATGTCAATGATGCAGCCATCTGGTCCAGGTAAGTTTGCTAAACGTACTGACCGACAAGGCATAAAAAGACTTCCTGATGCTGCCTACGGCGAGCAAAAAGAATTTCAAGAACAACAGCAGGGTGCGCCCATGGCTAGGTCTAATCAACCACAGCCAACTGCCAACCCGATGGCTGGCATCGTTCCATTAAATACACCAACCCAAAGACCAGATGAGCCTGTTACTACAGGCGTAGATATCGGTCCTGGTGCTGGCAGAGAGATACTTGGGATTAAAAGTCCAATTGATAATCAGTTACAAGATTTATCAAAGTTATCTAAATACATGCCACTATTTATGCAATATGCGGATTCCCCACAATCAACTGGGACTATGAAAGCTTTTGTTAAGTATTTACGGAGTCAATCAGAGTGAAGATAGTTAAACGGTTCGAAGAGAACCTTGAGTATCTTGGATTTGAAATGGCTCCAATTGCTTGGGATTTAGCCAAGTTCCCCTTCGAATCCGATGACGACCGAATCAAAGTATTAGAGGAACTAACGGCTAAGGAGGATACACCTAGTGTCAATAACAGAATGGTGGACTGACCCTTCTATAGCCAAAGACCCTACCAAGGAACCAAAGTTATCCAAGGTCGATAAGTTCAAGAAAGATAACACTAAAGTCGGTGGCGTAGAACAAGCCATTATTCCTAAAGTTGCAGAAAAACTTGAGTCTGCACAAAAAGGAAAATTTGGATTTATTGTTAATCCAGCTTTGTCATTGCTTACTCAAATTGGTGAAAAGGTTATTCAACCAGTAACACAAACAATTTCTGCTGGATTACTTACGCCTCAAGCTATGGCTAAAGGTAAGGGTGGCTTAACTGAAAGTTATCGTTTCTCAAGAAACCAAGCTAAAAAGATTTCTATGGGGCAGGCATTAGCAAGCGCCGTAGGTAAAGTCGCATCCCCTGTGCTTGACCCTATAACCGATATCTCATTCCTTGATAAAGACTTTGATGTATTTGATGAGCGTAAACGCGATAAAGCATTCCGTGATGAATGGGCTGGAATCCTAGCTTCTGGTGTTACAGACTTAGCGTTAGCTGCATTAGGAACCAAGGGTGCTGGTATGGCAGTGCGAGGCACTGCAAAGAAAGCAATTGGTCCAAAACGTCTTTCTACTACAGACGATATGGATATATTCAGGACAGAGCTTGAAGAGATTGTCGCACAAAAAACATTACCTACGGCAGTAGAAGTCAAGACTGGCTTATCTGTACTCGTAGATGACCTAGTAGCCGAAACAAATTTAACTAAACTTGCATCAAACCCACTAGTTTATGAAACATCTAACCCTTATAGAACCGCAACCATCGTATCTAGGTTGGATAATCACCAAGATGTAGCGGATTATTTGCTAGCTGAACGTGGAGATGTTGCTGCATTCCAAAGATTCTTTGACCGTAGTCCATTAGTAGCAGACCATATTGATAATTATGGAATTACTGCCACAGGTCCAATAGATAATTTTGCTACAATAGGATTAGATGCACTAGACCCGAAACTTGTAAGTAGATATCAGAAAATTATTGATGCTAAGAAAGCTGAAGACCCTAACCTTGCTCGCGCTTTAGATGATTTTATGGAGAAGGCACGTGCTGGTGTTATTGAAAGTTATCGACCAGGACGTTTTGCAGCGCTAGAGCAAATTGGTTTAGCTAAGAAGAAGATACAATCACAAGCTGCATACGGCGACCTAAAGATGTTTGGTCAAGATGCCGATGGTGGTTGGAAAACACAAGTTTATCAATCAGGTATTTACGATAGAGCAATACGTGTTATTGCATGGACTGGCTCAGGTCGTCCACAAGGGTATATTAATATTTCTAACCCACGTAAGTTTGAAGCAGCCAACGATTTACTGTCTGACTTAAACCGTCTTCAGTTCCTTAAGGGAGCCGAAGGTGCTATGTACAAACGTCGTATGGTTGAGATGTTCCTTGATGCTCAAAGCGATACCCAACGTGCTATTGCACTTGGTCGTATTGAGGAAAGCGTCATGGGTCGTCTTGCTAAATACTACGGTATTAATGAAATGCAGGATATCGCAAGCAGTAAAGAGGCTATAGACCAGATTAGACAATGGCATGCTGGTATAAATAAGAACCGAGGCGGTCTAAAAGAATACGCAGTTAGAAATGGTTTCATACCAGATGAAGGCGGTGGAATAAACGTTACAAACTTCCTATCGCCATCTAATGAAGCGCAGAACCTTCCGATGCTTGACTTCCGTAAGCTTGAAACTGAGGTCATCTTCAACGCTCGTCGCGTTGGTGGCAAAGGTACAAAGGTAACTGAAGGTCAGTATATTGGGGCAAGATTAACCCAAGGCGGTATGGCTTTAGGTTCTTTCTTCGATTTGGCTAACATGGTGTTTAGTAATTTGAACCTACTTCGCCTTGCGTATATACCAAAGAACTCAATGGTTGACCCATTTGCACGTGCAAGCATGGCTCTAGAATCAATGGAGCTCGTTAAGAACGCATCTCCTGGTATCGATAATGTTGTTTACAATACTAGTGTCCGTGCCGAATCAGTTAAAAAGTGGATTCCAGGTAGCCCTGCATCAAATGCTCGCAAGCAAGGCGATGCAGCAAAAGCTCGTGTAGAAAAATACGTTGCGGATTTACAACCTAAGATTACAGCACATGAAAAAGCCGTAGTTGCTTATGACGATTTAGAAAAATCATTAACAAAACTTACCGCAGCACGTGATAAAGCTAAAGCTAAAGCAATGAAGAGTAATGACGCTGAAGTTCAGAATAAGTATTATGAACTTGAAGACAAAGTCACAGAATTACAAACCAAGACAGACGTTGCGCTTGATGAGATGAGCCGTCTTGGTGATTTTATTAATGGTACTGCCAAGCTTATCCAGCGTGAGCGTAAGGATTGGGCGGAGTTTGCTAATACTCAAGGAACTTTAAGACAAAGAAAGACACTTGGTCAAGAAGGCGAAACCATTACAGTAGATGGTAAGACATATACTATCCAAGGATTAGCTGACCCTAATGTCCGTGGCGCTAGTGCATACATGTCAGAGATTGATACCGCTTCAAACTTCTATTCAGCCTCTATGCAGTCTGAAATAGCAAGAAGACTTCGTGCCGATGGTGCTCGATTCGTAAAGATTCCTCGCAAGAACCGTGAAGAATATATGAATGCGTTAGCACATATTGCTAACCGTCAGGTTCGTAACGAACTTGAGTTACCAGTCGGATGGATGATGCGAGGCGAAAAGTCCAACGCAGAAATACTAGAGTGGCTATATAGCCCAGCAGGTAAAGAGTACAGACTTCGTATTGAAGAACGTTTTGGCGATGATATGTCAGCTTGGGTATCCCAGACAAGGGAAAAACTCTATGCCATGTATCCAGATACAGAATTACGTAAGATTATTACAGAGCGTCCAGTAACATACCAAGAAGTAGATGCCATGTTATATGGCAGAACAGACTTACTTCCAGAGATAGATGGACCTAGCCTTAACCTTCAAGACTTAAATGGGTATGAACAAGTTGCAGCAAAGATTGGTGGAGTAACCGATGCAGCATGGAGATTCCTTTCACTTACCGAAACAAGGTTAGTACGTAACCCATTGTTCTTGTCCTATGCTCGTGACGAAATGAAGACATTGATTAATGCAGCACAAAGGTCTGGTATTGATGTATCAGATGCCGTTGTAAACAACGAGATTCGTCAGATTGCATACCGTAAATCGTTAACCAGGGTAGAAGAAACTCTTTATTCTTCACGTCGCTTAACCAATGGTATGTATACAGCACGTTATGCAATGAGCTTCCCATTAGCTTTCTTTAATTCACAACTAGTTGCGCTTCGCCTATTGGCTCGCAACCCGATGAATGCTTACTGGTATAACAGTATTCAGCAGGCGTTTGATAGATACGAAGCTTATGAAGACCAGGATGGAAACACCTATTCTTCAATAAAAGATGTCCCATCTGGGGTATCGGTATCAGTAAAGTATCCACTTCCATTTGGAGATAAGTTACCTGATTCTATCAAGACAGCTCTTAGACCATACACTGACCCTCGTGGTGGTGGCATTAAGTTCAACCCTAAGCAAATGGAATTTATGGTTGCAGACCCATCAGTGTCTTGGTTTGGTACAGCACTTATATCTGAATTAATTGACAACGGATTTAACACTGGCTTATGGAAGAAAAATGGAGAAGAGATAGCCTTATCTCTACGTCAAACCCTTGGCGATGATTTGTATGAATCCAGTATTCTTTATGGTGGCTACCCAGTAGAAGGTAAAAACCTTGCTGAAAAAGTAAAGAACACTATGGTTCCAGGATATGTTCAATCATTGATTGATTCAGGTAAATTACCGTATCCAGTTCGTACAGCGTTCTCACTTATTGGACTTGAAAAAAGTGAGCGTTTTACTGACGAGGTTTATTCTCAATACCGTTACGGATTTTCCGATTGGGTAAAGAATGGACGAGTTGGTCAACCACCGTCAATGGAAGATGCTGCTAAAGCAGCAGGGAATATGGCATTTATCAGGTCTGTTGTTCAATTCAACGCACCTATCTCAGCGACGTTTGACCCTGTAACTCGCTCCGCTACTGCATATTATGCAGACTTAGTAGAGCTGGCTAACGGCGATTATGACATAGCCCAGAAAGTCATGATTGATGAGTGGGGAATGGATGCCCTGGCTCTTGTTGGGTCCAACAAAAAGAATGTCGCAGGCGTAGCCTCGACTATGAATGATATTAAGGTTCTTCGAAACAATACAAAGTTATTACAAGAACTAGGTGAAACCAATACTAAGTATGCTGGAATGCTATCAACTGGTTATGGTGATATTTCAGGTACTGGCAGTGGACCAAATGATTACTCGACTGAAGTAGCCTCCATCTATAAAAGGATGAAGTTTGCTGGTGGGTTTAACAATACAATTACTCAGAAGAAGAACGAAGATGAATTAAGGAAGTCGGTTTCAGCCCGTGTTGGTTGGGCGGAGTTTCAGAAAGCTGTTGATTGGCGCAACGCCATGATGAAGCAGTATGGAATTAAATCAACCTATGAAGCTAGGTATGAATACTCTGGAATCAAAAGAATCTATGATGACATGGTAGATGAAATTGAAAATGATTACAAGGGTTGGGTAGAAGAACGCGACGAAGACCGTAAAGATTATTGGAACGGAACTATTGTAGCAGTTGAAACTATCACTAAAGACCTTGACTGGAGAGCCCATGCATATTCAACTAATGACAAATGGGAAGAGATTACTTTCTGGGTTGGTAAAGCCCGTAGATTCAAAGATGAGTACGACCGACCAAATAACAGTGACGAAAGAAAGTTGTTCTTAAAGCAACAGTTTTCTCAGTTCCACTATGACTTCTTACAAACAGCATCTGAAGAGTTTGATGCATTTTCCACGAGGTGGTTAAACAATATGCCAGAACTAGAAAATGAATACACGGTGAAAAAGTGAATAAACCAAAACGTTCAGATTTTCCCAAAGGTAAAAAGGGAGATGAGCAATTAAAAAAAGCTCTAGTTGAGTATCAACAATACTTAAAAGACCTTGCTGCAGATTTAGAACAAACAAACTTTGCGCCTATAAAGCTTCCTGGAATTACACCAGAACAGGGCATTAACGATACTCAAGCTAAGTCTTGGCTTAAGTACAGTGGAGCAACTGCAAAAAAAGGAACCGAAGCTCGCAAGTATTACGATAGATTTATCGCAAGATTAAAACAAGCTGGTATCCCAGAAAGCAAATGGCAGTCCGTATGGAACGATGCTGTTGATTGGACACAGACCCCAGGGTCTGGTTCGACTGGCGACCCATCGATGTACCTAAACGTATGGAACCCTAGCCAATATCTAAAAGGCGATGGCACTGGACCTAAGTATGGAACTCAAAAACAACGTACTGAAACCACTACAAAATATGGTCCTTCCGATGCTGCGAATACTATAAACCAAACCTTTGAATCTGAGATTGGTAGAACCGCAACTAAAGAAGAGATTGATGCCTACACAATGGGTGCTAACGCTGCTGCTAAGAAAGAGCCTAGTATCTATGATGGGTTTACTACCACTACTGGTCCAACTAAAGGCGCATCTTTAGGGACCACAACAAGTAAGGGAACAAACACAACTGGCTTTGACCCTGCTATCTACGCAGCTAACTTTGCTAGAAGTCGTCCCGACTTCGCAGAATCTTTTGCAACTAAAAACTTCTTAAAGATTATTGAGCGTCTTCTTAAAGACCCCAACGCTATCGGAACGGTGGTTGAGTAGTGGCTGAAAAAGTAACAGTCAGGTCTGGTCAAACACTTAGTTCTATTGCTAAGGCAAATGGAACCACGGTTGCTGCAATTATCAAGGCTAACCCAAGGTTAACCACTGACCCTAAATACAACGGTGGAAACACATTATTTTCTGGAACTGTATTAACATTACCTGGTAGTTCTAATTCGTCAATCACCAGTCCTTACACTCCAGCATCAGATAACGGACTTTTTACTGGACCAATACCAATTGGTACAACTCGAACCGCTACTGGTTATACGACAGATGGTTTAACACCAACAGCATCACCAAATCCTTTTACAGATAATCTAAGTCTGTCAAAAGACTCACCTACCGCAGTTCCATTGACAGCCGATAAATTATCAATGGCTATGCTTCAAAAGATGTTTGGTATTACGGCTGCGGTTATCAACAATGACCCAAGTCTATTGGCTGCACTTAATAGGATTCTTGGCGTTGATGGTGGTCCAATGGTTACTGACCCAGCGCTACAAGAAGCTATCGTCAAAGGCACATCTTGGTATCGCGACCAGACGGATACTCAACGCCAGTTTGATTTTGCTAAAGCAACTAACCCAGGTCAGTTTGCTGCAGACTTACAGAAGAACGCAAGTAATATTGTTAAACAATTCTCAGGAATGGGTCTTACTCTAACCGCTGCAGAAGCAATTGAATATGCTAATAATATGATGAAACAATCTATTATTAAAGACGGCAAGGTTGTTAGGTTTGACCAAGATTACTTAAACAAGCTGATGGCTGATTCAATTAAGTTTGTTACAACAAACTCTATTGATGGTCGGGTTGTCTATACTGGTATGGCTGGCAAGCTAGAAACCATGGCTGGTAAATTATATGAGATGGCTCGTGAATATGGTTACGAGCAGACTACATCTAATGCTAACTTCACTAAATGGTTTGAGGCTAGTATGAGAGGTTTGGTTGCTGGAACCCTAAACCCAGAAGATGTTAACAATGATTTACAAGCCAGAGCAAAGTCATTTGCTCCTGGTCTATCTAGATTTATTGACCAAGGTCAGACGTTGCGTCAAGCAGCAGACCCATGGTTAAAGGCAATTGCCGACACATGGGAAATGGATGTTGACCAGGTTGACCTTAACGATGATTATGTACAAAGAGCTATAAACCAACAAGATGAAAAAGGCGCTTTCACTACAATGAATTTGTATGAAGCAAAAAAACTTGCACGTCGTAGTTCTAAGTGGGATACAACTCAAACGGCAAAAGAGGAAAAGACCAACATGGCTTCACGCATTCTTAAAGACTTTGGATTCCTGGGGTAAACATGCCAATATATGACGATTTTTATGAATCAGTAATTGCCACACAAACCGCTGCACAGCAAGACGCAGCAGAACGTGCTCGCATTTCTCAAATGCAATCAGCAGCTGCTAACGTTGCAGCTACAACGAAACAAGTTCCAGTAACTGTTACAGTTAAACCTGGTGATACACTTTCAGCTATCGCTAAAAAGAACAACACAACAGTTGCAGAAATTTTAGACTTAAATCCAAAGTTTGAATCTAACCCTAAATATAAGGGTGGAAACTTGATTTGGTCTGGCACTACGGTAAATGTTGGATATAAAAATGAAACAATAACCCCTTCACCAACACCAACTGCTTCACCAAAACCAACTGCTTCGCCAACTCCTAGTCCTTCACCGACCCCAAGTCCGACCCCAAGTCCGACCCCAAGTCCGACTCCAAGTCCGACACCTAGCCCTACGCCTTCACCTACGCCTTCACCTACGCCTTCACCTACGCCAACTCCTACACCAACTCCTACGCCAACTCCTACTCCTACGCCAACACCGTCGATATTTTATGGTGGCGACTCTAATACTGGTGCTGGTGGTAGCGGTCCAGACGCTGCAGCAACCGCTGCAGTTCTTGAGCAGATTGCAGCTTTAACTAAGCAAATAGCTGACATGCAAGCTGCTGCTGCAGCCGAAGCTGGAAAGCCAAAAGTTACTGGCACACGTACGGTTCGTAAAACTGGTGGCGTTGTTGAGGTATATCAACAGATGTCCGATGGTTCTCTTGGTAACTTAATTGAATCCTACAAAGACTTTGGTGCTCGTGATTCAGTTATGAAGATGTTTGAGAATACTGGACTTGGCGATACTTTTATCAAGTCATTGATGGGTGTAATAGACGCAGTCTATGAAGATAACATCATGCCTACTGACTCTCAAGTGTTGAACTCAATCTACAATAGCGATGCTTACAAGACCCGCTTTGCTGCTAATGAAGCAATTAAAAAGCGTATTGCCGAAGGTAAGGCAAGACCTGGTGACAGACTATTAGCGCCAGCCGAGTATGTTGCTACCGAAGATGGATACAGGGAGATTCTACAAGAGGCTGGATTACCTACTGGTTTCTATGACCAAGCAGAAGACTTTACTAATTTAATTTCTAACGCAATAAGCGTGGGCGAACTTACCTCACGAGTCAACATTGCCCAGAAAGCACTACAAACAGCAGACCAAGAAATTGTTAAAGCACTTAAAGATTATTACGGTCTATCAACTGGCGACTTAGTTTCCTATCTACTGGATAAGGATAAAGCTTTTAGAGCTATCGACTCTCGCTTCACGTATGCAACAGAAGATGCGAAGTTAATGTATACATCTGCTGAAGTCGGCGCAGATGCAGCCCGTGCAGGATTTAATACAGGTATCTCTAGAGGATTTGCCGAAGAGATTACCAAGGCTGGTAAGGCAGAGTCTGCCGAACGAGCTTTCCAGGGAGCAGCCCGTGACCAAGAAGATTACCGTCGATTGATGGAGCTTTACGGTGAAACCGCTGGCTCAGAAGATTTAGCACGTGAGTCACTCGGTCTTGCAGGTGGTGCTTCAGTTGGTATTAAGACTAAGAAACTTGCTTCCAAGGAACGAGCTAAGTTCCAGCAACGTGGAGCAATTGATAAAACATCGTTGGGTTCTCGTCTAAAGACACCTGACGTTTAATAGATTCCGTTCCTGACCGTCCAGCCCAGGTAACGTGTATAAGTCTGGTAGTCATCACTTCTACGAATCACTTCCCCTAGTGAGGAGTACGTGTGATGCAAAACCCGATGAGGGTTCCACAACTAATAAGGGAGAAAAAACAATGGCAGAACAATATCTAGAGTACGACTTCGAAGATGAAGACAATGGCAGTGGAACTGACCTAGTTAAGAAACTTCGCAAGCAAGTTGATTCACTTTCCAAGCAACTTAAGGAACGTGATGAAGTTCTTGCAGAGTACACAACACAAAGTCATGAAGCTTCTGTTGGAGAAATCCTAGAATCTTTCGGACTCAATCGTAAAATCTCACAATTCATCCCAAATGATGTCGAGGCAGATGAAGATGCTATCGCACAATGGTTAAACGAATACGGCGATGCATTTGGTATTGAAGCCGTTGAAGAGGGGATAGAAGAATCCCCCGACGCTCAAGTATATGAGCGAATGTCAAGCTTTGATGATGGCGCAATGGACCCATACGTGGGTCAAGACATAGCTTCTCGTATAGCGAACGCAAATTCGCCAGAGGAGTTAAGCGCTTTTCTTAAAAGCTGATAGTCCACAATAACCCTCAATTAGAAGGAAATTATGCCTACAACACCCGCAACGTCAACTACGACATCAACGATGTCGAACTTGATTCAGACGGCGTATGATAAGTATATCGAGTTTGCCCTTCGTTCAGAGCCAATGTTCCGCAAGTTTGCGGATAAGCGCCCTGTCGATGTAACAAACCCTGGTAATACTGTCGTATTCCAGGTCTACACAGACCTATCTCGTGCTACCACAGCACTAACTCAAACCCAAGACCCAGATGCAGTAACACTTAACAACACCAATAAGGTGAATGTTACAGTTGATGAATACGGCAATGCTGTAATCACAACTGAGCGTCTTGCTCTTGAGTCCCTATCCGCAATCGACCCAGCTGTTGCAGACATGTTGTCATTCAACTTGCGTGACTCACTAGACTCACTCGTGTGGTCTAAGCTCACATCTCTTGCAACAATGCGTTATACAGGAAGCTCCGCTGCTGATGAGTCAACACTCAACGGTGAGGACGTTTCAGCAAGCACCACTGCTCCATACATCTCTTCTGCTCTCGCACGTAAGGGTGTTGCAAAGCTTCGCGGTGCATCTGTACAACCACGTGATGGTGGTTACTACACAGCGTTAATTCACCCAGATGTTTCTTATGACCTTCGTTCAGAAGCAGCAACCTCTGGAAACGTATCTTGGCAACTACCTCACACCTACACAGAGGCTGGCGTAGCCAACCTTTGGTCTGGTGAAATTGGTGTGTTCGACCAAGTTCGTTATATTGAAACTGCTCGTGCTGAATCTGTTTCAGGTTCTGGTACATCAAAGGTATACGCAACTGTTCTACTCGGAAAGCAGGCTCTTATTGAGGCTGTTGCATACGAGCCAAAGACAGTCATTGGTCCTGTAACTGACAAGTTAATGCGTTTCCGTCCCGCTGGATGGAAGGGTCTTCTCGGTTGGAACATCTACCGTAAAGAAGCTCGCTACGTCATTAAGTCAAAGTCAAGCATCGCAACTGCGTAGTTTACAAAGTAAGAGGGGTGGGCAACCACCCCTCTTCTCAACAGGAGGAACATGGCTAAAAAGAAAAAGGCTGAAGAATTATCCTTAGATTTTTTTACACCACTCCAGCAGTACGCACATCAGGCTCATGAGTTATACAACTCATTTGCTTCGGCAGGTTTTTCAGAAGGTGAAGCATGGGAGTTAATGATTCGTCATCTTCCTGACTGGGAACTAGAAGCACCAGAGTACACAGAAAAAGACATAGAAACAATACAAGAAGAGATAGAGGAAGAATAACAATGCCAAATGTAAACGGAAAGAAGTTCCCTTATACTGCAAGCGGAATGGCTATGGCTAAGAAAGCAGCCAAGAAGACTGGTAAGAAGATGGTAGTAAAGCCTGCGGTTAAAAAGGCAATGATAAAGAAAATGAGCAAGAAAGCTTACTAATGTCATCGGGTCGATACAAGCCACATCATGGCTTTAACCCAATACAGATTAAAAACGGAATGATAGTTCGTGTTCGTAAAGACGGACGTATTCAATCGGTACTAGGAAAGTACGGAGAGTATAATAAGAATGGACCCAAGACTAAAGAGGGCAGGAGTATCGGGTTTTAATAAACCTAAACGTACTCCAAGTCATCCAACCAAATCTCATATTGTCGTAGCCAAATCTGGCACACAAGTAAAGACAATTAGGTTTGGTCAGCAAGGCGTATCTGGTTCTCCTAAGAAATCTGGAGAAACAAAATCCTATCGCCAACGTCGTCAATCATTCAAAGCTCGTCATTCTAAGAACATAGCTAAAGGCGTTATGTCAGCAGCATACTGGGCAGATAAGGCTAAATGGTAATGGCAAAAATATTCCGTGGTCCAAGCATGAAAATCAAACTTGGTCGTCAATACGACTTATGGTTTGTTGCATACAACTGGGGAAAAACAGTTGTCAAAAGTAACGGAACTTGGTCAACCATAGTTTCACCACAAGATAGCAGCTTGGCTGATTATGACAAAGTGCTTCGTGGTGGATATGACAACCCAATTACTGACTCAGAGGCAGCAGAGTTAACTGCTGCAGGATATGGTGAATACATTGTCGAAGTGTAGAACTGGATGCCCTACCCAAAACCATGAAAGTTGGTGTGACTGCCTTCGTGCAGCTAATCTCAGCATATCTAATCTAACTGTAATGGCTGATATAAAGAATACCGATAAAGAATTAAGCGCTTATCGTGAAGCTCGCAAGCAAGGAATACAACCTGCTACAACAAAAATGAAAGACATTCAAAACGCGGTCAGGGCATCTGACCTTATCGGAAGGGCAGCAAAGGCATAATGGCAACATTAAACCAACTGACTGAACAAACCCTTGGCGAAGTAAACTCTTATGTCAAGAACCAAGAATCCGTAACTGTGATTACTAGCGCAGCTACTGCTGGAGATTTAACCATGTTGGTCGATGACTCAACAGCGCTTAGTAAAGGCATTGTTGAAATAGATGATGAACTTATTTATCTAAAGAAAGTTATTGCTGCTAGCGGTAGTATCCAGGTGCTTGGAGTTTCAGGTAATGCAATAGGACGTGGCTGGCGTGGCACAACAGCAACAAGCCATGTTACTGGCTCGGTCGTAAGAAACAATCCAATCTTCCCAAGAACCCAAGCAAAGAGAGCAATCCTTGAAACCATAAAAGGAATGACCTTCCCTTGTGTTTCATACCATACATTTACTTTTGATGGTTCTGACTATTCATACATACTGCCAGATTCGGTAGAAGATGTTGTTGGTATCTCATGGGACTTACCAGACTCAACTGGTGTATGGCAGATTATTAAGAACTATCGAATAGATAAAAACTATTATGACACTACCACGTCATCTATCAAGACAGCCTTGATTCTCAAAGAATCACCAATGCCTGGTCGTACAGTCAATGTGCAATATACAAAGTTTCCAACAGTAATTACAGATAACCAAGAGTTAACTGTTAGTGGTCTTCCAGCATCTTGCGAAGACGTAGTTCGTCTTGGTGCTATGTATCGTTTGTTATCCACAGTAGACCCTGGAAAAGTCACAGCAACTACGGTATCTGCGGATGTTTTGGACCAACCAGTTGCAGCTGGCGCATCTACCAGCACAGCAAAATATATATTTCAGCTTTACACTGTTCGCTTGCAAGAGGAAATTGCCAAGCAACAAGATAAATTCCTTAACACTATCCAGTATACGAGGTAATCAATGCCAACAATTGCACGTTATTATAGTTCTACCGCAGCTAAGACAACACTGTCTAGCGCGGTTGATGCAAGCACGACAAGCACAAGCTTGACGCTGGCTGCTGCCACTGGTTTACCATCGCAGTACCCATTTACACTTATTCTTGAAAAGGATACCGCCAACGAAGAAATCGTAACGGTAACCGCCCTTGTTGGTACTGCATATACGGTAACTCGTGGCGTTGATGGCACAAGCTCCAAGTCACACTCAGTCGGAGCAACAGTAGAACACGGTGTTTCTGCTTTAGACTTTTCGGATTTTCGTACACATGAGGCTGGCACATCAGCACACGGAGTAACTGGAGATATTGTAGGAACTGGTGGAGCACAGACCCTGGCTTCTAAGACTCTTACATCACCAACAGTTAATACACCAACCATTGCTGGTGCAACAATCAGCGGTACGTTTACATCTACCGCAACAATTACTGGTGGCACATACTCCACCGCAACTTTAGGTTCTAACTTATCTGCTGGTGGATTTAAGATTACAAACCTTGCTACACCAACATCATCTAGCGATGCTGTTCGTAAAGATTTCGCTGATGCTCAAGTAACCGCAGCAGCAACATCAGCTACCTCTGCTTCTAATAGTGCTACAGCAGCAGCAACTAGCGCTACTTCCGCTGCAAACTCAGCTAACGCTGCAGCAGCATCTGTAGCAACTATTGCTTCATATGCAACAGCAGCTGCCACCTCAGCATCAAGTGCTTTAACTTCTGAAACTGCAGCTGCCAGCTCTGCTACCGCAGCGTCAACGTCAGCAGCTTCTGCTCTTGCATCTCAATCTGCAGCAGCTACATCTGCAACATCAGCATCTAACTCAGCAACTGCAGCAGCAACCAGTGCGTCATCTGCTTTAACTAGCCAGACCGCTGCTGCTACCTCGGCAACGTCTGCTGCAGCAAGCGCTACCGCTGCTGCTACCTCTGCAACTTCTGCAGCCAATAGTGCAACTACTGCTGCTGCGTCCGTTGCTGCTATTCAAACATCCGCAACTAGTGCAGCCAACTCAGCTACTGCTGCTGCTACCAGCGCAACCTCTGCTGCAACATCAGCATCAAGTGCAGTAACATCACAGACTGCTGCTGCAACCAGTGCTACAAGCGCTGCTAATAGTGCAACAGCAGCTGCAACTAGTGCCACTTCAGCTGCAGCATCGGCTACAGCTGCTGCGTCTAGTTCAACAGATGCAACTGCATCTGCAACCTTAGCCAACGATTGGGCAACCAAAACTACTGGCGCTGTTGCTGGTGGAGAGTTCTCGGCTAAGTACCATGCACAGGCTGCAGCAACAAGTGCTACATCAGCATCAACCTCTGCATCTTCGGCTGCTACCTCAGCAAGTTCGGCAGCAACCTCTGCCTCTAGCGCAGCAACAACCTATGACCAATTTGATGACAGGTATCTTGGGTCTAAGACAACACCTCCAACATTAGATAATGATGGAAATGCATTACTTACTGGTGCTCTTTATTTCAACTCATCAACTGGCGAGATGTCCGTATGGACAGGTTCTGCCTGGGCAGTAGTCAACTCAGCTAGTGCATACTCAGCACCAACTCTTGGTTCAACACTTCTTCCATCAGGAACAACTGTTACAACCATTGCTGGTTTAACTCTTACAGCACCAACACTAACTGGAACAGTAACTGCAAGTGGAGATATAAACCTATCTGCAGCAGGTGGACCAGGTAGTTTAATTGACGAACTAACCCTGCTTCTTATGGAAGCAATCTAAGAAAGGTAGTAACTAATGGCTACAACAACCAAGGCTATTGCTCGTACAGCAGCAGCCACATCAAGTACAACCCTATACACAGTACCAACGACATCAACCATAACGGTTGTTTCAAACATTGTGTTGGCTAATGCAGCAACCTCCGCCTCAACAGCAACCATTGCTATTGATGGTGTGACGATTGTTCCTGCTGTATCTATACCAGCTAACTCAGTAGTTGGCTTTGACATGAAGCAGGTTATACCTGCTAACGCAACGCCTAAGATAATTACTGGGTTTGCATCTACAACTGCTGTGTCAATTCACATCAGCGGAGTGGAGATTTCATAATGGCATTTAATCAATTTCCTTCTAAAGGCGGAATCCCATCAGGTAATACTGCTGGTCGCCCATCTAATCCAGTAATTGGTGACACTTACTACAATGGTCAAACAGCCATTCTTGAAATTTTCGATGGAACTAATTTTATTGCTTGTTCAGCACCTCCTGCCGCGCCAACAATCGCAACTCCAACAGATGCTTCTACAGGTGATGCATATACATCAACTGCTGGAAAATTAAGTGTTGTATTTACTGCAAGTTCGGCTGGTGGTCCACCACTTCAATATAATGCTTATACAACAGTAGATGGATTTTCTGCATCAAGTAGTGGAGCTACAGTAACCCTTACTGGTCTTACCCCTGGAACTGCATATACAGTTTATGGTAGTGCTCAAAATAACTTTGGAACAAGTACAAATTCAGCAAATGCTGCTCCTGTAACTCCAACTACCAGACCACAGGCTCCTACTATTGGTAGCGCCACACTAAGTGGCGCCAATGTAAGCGTAGCTTGGACATTAGGAAATAATGGTGGTAAAAATCTTACAGTAATTACAATTACTCCATATTTAAATGGAACAACTGCTCAAACTCCAACAACTGCTCCTACAACTACAGCAACATCAGCAACAATATCAGGATTAACTGCTGGTAGTTCTTATACTTTTAAAGTAAAAGTAACAAACGCTAATGGCGATAGTCCAGAATCATCAGCAACTGGTTCTGTAACAATACCCAATCCTAGAGATATTATGGTAATTGCAGGTGGTGGTGGAACAAACTCAGGCGGTGCTGGTGCTGGAGGATTTAGAGTTGTTTCAGAAACATTAACTATTGGAGCAACATATACTGTTACCGTTGGGGGTGGTGGTGCTGGGGCTAGCCAAAGCGCAACTCCAGGTAATAAAGGCACAAATTCCAGTTTTTCTGGAAGTGGTATAACAACCATTACAGCAACTGGTGGTGGTCGCGGTGGTTCTATCAATAGCGATGATGCTGGCGCTGGAGGTTCTGGTGGTGGTGCAGGTAGAGCATCTGTATATCAATCAGGCAATGCTGCTGGTAATCAAGGTGGATATACCCCAGTAGAAGGTTTTAATGGTGGAAAAAATCTTAATCAAAACCCATACAATGGTGGCGGTGGTGGTGGCGCTGGCGCAGTTGGACAAAATGCAAGTACTAGCACTGGTTCAGGTACTGGAGCAATGGGTGGAGATGGAAATGGCTCTTATTCATCTTGGGGTTCAGCCACTTCTAGCGGTGTAGAGTCTGGTGGAACTTATTACTATGCAGGTGGCGGTGGGGCGGGAGGCGATGGTGGTAATTCTCCGCGAGGCTTTGGCGGAAAAGGTGGCGGTGGAAATGGTAGTTACAATAGCGATGGCGCCAATGGAGACGCAAACACTGGTGGCGGAGGCGGAGGTAGAGGTGGTAGTTCTGGAGGCTGCCAAGGTGGTAGCGGTCTAGTCATTATTAGAACCTCTGGTTCTTATACTGCTTCTGCAACTACTGGCTCACCAACTCGCTATGAAACTGGTGGGTATACTTACTATAAATTTACTGGCGATGGAACAATTACGATATAAGGAGTTATGATGGCACACTTTGCTAAATTAGATGAAAACAATGTTGTAATTGCCGTACATGTTATAAACAATGATGCAATTATGGTTGATGGAGTTGAATCCGAATCTGCTGGAATTGACCTACTAACACAAATACATGGTCACAGTAAGTGGATACAAACTTCTTACAATGGAATATTTAGAAAAAACTATGCTGGCGTAGGTTATACCTACGATTATTTGCGCCAAGCATTTATTCCACCAAAACCGTTTTTAAGTTGGACTCTTAATCATGAAACTTGCCAATGGGAACCACCAGTTGCAAAACCTACTGGACCTGGCAGACATGAGTGGGATGAACTAACACAGAGTTGGTTTATTCTAAGTTAATAAATATCATACCTGAGCATGTGTTTAAACTGCTCAACTTTTATGTCTTAATATCTAAGGAGAAACAAATGAATGAAAAAACCGTATCGGCTATTAAAAGCTATGTCCGCCATTTTATTGGCGCTTGCCTTGCTGCCTTTACTGCTACTGGTGGGGATATCTTCACTCTTGACGCATCGGGAGCCAAGGCTATCTTCACAGCAGGAGTGGTGGCAGTGCTGCCCGTCTTGCTCCGTGCTTTAGATACATCTGATTCAGCGTTCGGTAAGACAGAGTAATGAATCCTAACGAATGGGCAGCATTAGCCGTAGCAATACTTACTTTAACTGCTGGCTTTGCTGGTGCTGTCCGTTGGATGGTTAAACATTATCTCTATGAACTTCGCCCCAATGGGGGGTCAAGTGTCAAAGACACCGTCGATAGATTAGAGAAACGTATTGACAGTTTATTTGAACTAATAGCAGGAAAGTGAATAGATGCCTGGTATCAATATCTCTATAGCAAGCTATAGGGATATTGAACTATTGCCAAGCATTCGTTCTGCCTGGGATAATTCTTCAGACCCTGATAGTTTACATTTTACTATAGTTTCTCAAGCTGAAGATGACGAACATCCCGACCTATCTTTCATTCCAGAAAAACAGTTAACTTATTACAAGTTTCACTGGAGTCAAAGTAAGGGAGTTTGTTGGGCTAGAGAAATAGGTTCCAGGGATATTAAAGGAACATTCTTTCTTCAGATAGATTCTCATTCTAGGTTTAGACCAGGATGGGATAAAGCAATTGTAAATTCTTACCTGTCATCGTATGCACATTACGGAAAAATTGTCTTTACTACCTACCCAGAAGGATATAAAGTAAACGACAACAAGCAAGATGAGTTTCATTACCGCAGCAATTTATTAAAGATAGTTCCTGTTTGGGATGAAGTTGAAAAGATGGTGGGACCATCATTTCAAGAGGCTAGTTTCAATCCTTATGGAGATGAAATCTATTATGTGTCTGGTAATTCTTTATTCTGTTTCAAAGAAATAATAGAAGAAGTTCCTTATGATTCATTGCTTTATTTTCATGGAGAAGAACCATCTCTAGGATTACGGTTTTACACTCGTGGTATTAAATTAATAAATACTCCAGTTGATTTCATGTTCCACGAATATAAAGCATCTTGGAATGAAAGCACTCCTAAACGTAAGTTGCATTGGGAGGATGACCCGAACTGGTATCTGCTTAACTATCAATCATATGAACGTTTAGCTAAAATTATGACTGGCGATATAACCCTTGGTATATATGGCATAGGTAATTATGATTTATATTTACAGTGGATAGAAAAAACTGGAATAGAACTAAGAGATAAAAACGATTTGATTATGAGTAGAGTAAGGAAATGAATGAAAACTGTAGCCAAGAAAGCCACACCTGCTGCCGTTGCTGTTCTCCGTCAAGCGACGGCGTTAGCACCGAAACGCAAGAAGGCAAGCGATGGGCTCCTGCCCAGTGCTGCTCACCTCAAGGCGAGTCCGACTTCGGACCACAATACTGGGCTAGCAGTAGACCTTACTCATGACCCAGCTAATGGTATTGACTGCGCTGTTATCTTTGAGAAACTAAAAGAAGATGCACGAGTTAAATATTTAATCTTTGATAAAAAGATTTGGTCGAAGCAATATGCTAAGCAAGGCAACAGAAAATATACTGGTTCAAACCCGCATACTAAACACCTGCATATTTCTATCAATGATGGTCAAGGTAATGACACCAGCCCTTGGTTCTGGTGGTTAAACGAACCTAAGTTAACCAATCGTATTAAGGCTGCTGTTGCCGTACTACCATCAAAGAAGCCAGCAATTGTAATTAAACCACATCATCACTGCTGCTGTCCAGAATGTCCAACTAATAAGAAGTAGGGGTAAATCGTGGCAACAAATAACAAAGACCTTGTTGGTGACCTACCGATTATCTTTAGTCAAGCAATTCCTACGGCGTTGGTTAGATACAGACGCGAAGATTTTGCTGCAAGCTATGCAATAGGTGGTACTGCTTGGCTGTCTGCTGCCAATGACCAAAACAAAATTAGTCGTATTACTACGACATACCAGAAAGAACGTATTGACCAGAGCTCTACCGCTGGTGAGCAATCGTTATCCAACTGGTGGCTTAGGTCTGCTACATCCTGGCATCACGGTGCTGGTGAACGCTTTTATGATTCTAACGTATCTGACCAATTTAGATTCTATGAATCAAACAATATAGATGTATGGAACCTTGGAGAACTAAAGCTTCTACCTAGAACTACACAGGTATCAACTACGGCTATCACCGCTAAGCCTGCCACAACAAACAATGGCGCATTTTATATTCAAAGCGGTAATGTTTTTTATTACAATGGTTCTACTAATGCCAGTACATCAACATCTCTTGCAACTTCAGTAACAGCTCAAGTTATATCATCAGATGGTAACAGCGCTATTGTTGGTGCTAGTGATGGTATCTATTCAGTAAGCACTTCACTATCTGTAACCAAGCTTTGGTCTAAACCAAACGGTGTTACTACATTTACTGTCCAGGCTATTGGCTTTGTTAAAGACCGTATTGTTATCGGAGTCAAAGAAGATACTACGCAATGCGTAGTCTATGAACTATCTAGGTTTCCATCTTCTACCCCAACAACTATAGGTAATACAGAAGAGCGATACACATTCAAAGATTCTAACTTGGTATGGGAATCAGTCGGTGAACTAAACAGTGCCGTCATAGTTGGCTATACACTTGGCGCTATATCACGTGTGTTGTCTTTCTCTATAGATTTAGCATCACCGCTAGCTTCAATCAAAGACCCAATCGTTATTGCCGAGCTACCTCGCGGTGAAACCTTGCACCAAATTCGGACATACTTAAACGAGTACGTAGTTATGGCTACTACTTCTGGGCTTCGTGTTGGAGAACAAAGTACTGACGGATTAAGTTTTACTTATGGACCACTCAATGTTGTTGGCGATGTCAAAGACATTGCATTCAATAATAGATATATATACGCGACTCGTAACTATGCCATCAATGCAATTAAAGGATTGTGGCGTGTTGATTTAGGTCAAGCAATAGACAATGGCTATGCCTACGCTGCCGACCTTGCTACGGATTCAGCAGATATAGTAGGTGTCTGTTTTATTGGAACCACTGCACGTAAGTTCATAGTTGGTGCATCTGGTGTATGGATTGAACATGCAACAGAACTTTGTACATCTGGAACTATCAGCTCTGGATTAATTCGTTGGGGTACTGCAGAAAATAAACAACCAGTATCTCTTGCGGTTAGGACCGAAGGTACTGGAGGAACAGTAGGTTTCTCAGTAGCTAATCAAGATGGAGAATCCACAGGTATTGATTCAATACCACTTACTGGTTCGACTGACTTTCAATTGTCGGCAAGCTTGCAACCATCTGACCATTTTGAAATTACATTAACCTTAACTCGTAGCACAAGCAGTGCAACAGTTGGTCCGACTGTAGAGGAATGGCAGTGTCGTGCTCTACCAGCACCACTTCGTTCCCGTACACTTACTATCCCATTGCTATGCTTTGAAGAAGAAAGAGATTCGAATGGAGTCACAAGAGTATCCACACCATGGGAACGGATTAGTTATCTGGAACGCATTGAACAAAATGGAGGAGCGGTACTCTACCAAGACTTTTCTTCGGGAGAAGAACGAGTCTGTACAATCCGTGCTGTCCAATTTGAGCAGACTGCTCCACCCTCATTCGCAACAGGATTCGGTGGAATAGTTACGATACAACTACAGACTATCGATAACGAAGTTCCAATTCAGTAATGCAAGAGAACAAACTAATATCCCTGGTATCGCCAGGAGAGCGCCACCCATTGGTAGAAGCAGTTAGGGTGGCACTCAATATCGCTGGAGATGATGTGCTAGATGCTTCCCTCGCTGAAGTGCTTAGGGGTTTGCAACATAAGCTTTCCATCCCAGCAGTCGGGTGCATCAATTTAGCCACGCTAGATGCGCTCGCAGTAGCTCCACCTGAATGGTAGGGAGCCAGAAAGATAGGGGGAACCAAACGGTTCCCCCTTCTTTTTGCATTACGAGGCAGACTTATCTTTCTTTAGTATCCTTATTGCCCAGTCCAGTCCCATGTTAAGACCCTCGGACCATTCATCCTTGACGGGAATCTTTGCATCTTCAATCTTCTGAATAAACTTTTCTATTTCTTCATTCATATTTCTTTTCACGGCTCGCCTTAAGCGAGCCTTTCCCTCCCACCACCCCCGACCCTATCACACTATTGGTTAAAAACAATGCGTGTCGCTACCTAAGAAAGTTGGTAATGTGTTCTATGATACATGGTATGCCTGAACTCCCCCCACATAGGTCGTATAGCCAGCTATCTACTTGGCAATCCTGCCCTCAGAAATACTACCTTAGCAAGATTGCAATGGTCCCAGAAAAACCAGCCGTCTACCTGGCTGCTGGCTCTGCCGTGCATTCAATGTTGGAGTGGATGAACCATGAGTTCTATAGAACCCAACAAGAATCTAATTAACCAGAGGGGGATACCCAGCAATGAATGTATTAACTGTGGCTCCAACATGCAAATCGTTCGTGCTATCTTCCAAGACTACGAGCTCGTTATGTGGTTTACTGATTCCTTCTGTGCGACCTGTGGGTCGCCGATGACTACCCCCACCCCTATAGATAACCCAGACTATACTCCGAAGGATGATGATGATTTTTACTGAGAAGTGGCTTGAAATATTTAATGAATCTGTTAGAGATGTCGAAGAACAAACAGGTATTCCTAGTTCTGAATGGAGAACTGCTGGTCGCAAGACCATAGCTCGCCCAGACGGGGAAGACCTATCGTTCTGGCAAAGCGATGGACTCAAGCAGGTTGAGGCTTATCAGAAATGGTATGCACAATCTGGTTGGAAAATTGCTACAATGCCTGATGGTCGTCCTGGCATCGAGTGGGATGCAAGTGTGTTTTTCGGAGGCACACCTGTTCGCTTTATCCTTGATGTCGTTTACCAAGTGGGGGAAGACTTGGTAATAGTTGACTTCAAGACTGGTGCCAGGACACCATTCGGTATGATTCAAGCTGGCTTATATGCCAGTGGTATTGAGAAAATGTATGGCATCCGACCAAAGTTCGGTGCGTTCTTCATGACAAGACAAGGTCAACTCGATGACCTATTTGACCTATCCCATTTGAGTGTAGATTATTTTGATTATGTATTCGGTGCAATGAATGACTCCGTGTCTAAAGGCTGGTTCCCACCATCCGTTGGTGAAAATTGTAAGATGTGTTCGTTCCAAGAGAAATGCCCAGCCATGGGTTCAAAAGAATTCCCTCTGCAAATACCTACAACACAGGGAAAGAAAGGAAAAGGTAGATGACTGAGTCTACGTTTTCGTATACTGGCAAGCTAAACGGGCAAGACTTATTTACCGTTCGCGGTATGAGTATTGCTGAATTCAAGGCAAACTTAATGGCAGCAGTTGAGGCAATCAATGAAGCACAGAGTTTGCAATCATTACTGGTTAACAGACCATCTGGTAATGCATACGCACCAAACATGGAGCAAGCAATACAGGTGCTTCAAGATGCTGGCATGAACCCTCAGCCCGCATCATCACCTCAGACCATTGAGGTAGTCAAAGATAAGTACGGTAATGAATGGACATATGGACATCCAGATGCTCCAGACCTACCAGATGGACGTGGCAAGTATGCCAAGAAGAAGGGCATATCAAAGGCAGGGAAGGCTTACGTTGGTTGGTTTGACCCAATCAAGGGACCGAAGCCGTTCAAGCCTGGTGCTGCGGAAGCAGAAACTGTCTGGCTTAAAGGCTAGACATGCGTTCACTATTGCAAGTAGTGGGTGTGGAGTCACCTGCTGGTAAGCAATTACCAGAGGTGCTCCCTGTCCTTACTGCTAACCAGGTTGCTTTTCGTCAAGCACAACTGCATTTAATTGCAGGACAACCAGGTGGTGGTAAAACTCTACTTGCATTGTGGTACGCCATTACTTCAAAAGTTCCAGCGTTATATATCTCAGCGGATTCCGATTCAAGAACGATTGCAACTCGTGCAGGTGCAATCATTATGGACAGAGAAGTGGCTGATGTTGAGAGAATCATGGACACTGAAGCAAGTGTTCTCCTAGAAGATGCGTTAGCTGAAGGCGCAGCACATGTTCGATTTGCATTTGACCCAGCTCCCTCGTTACAAGATATCGAGGAAGAGGTCGAGGCTTGGATTGAACTGCACGGTGCTGCGCCGACAGCAGTATATGTAGATAATTTAATGAACGTCGCTGCAGCCAGCGACAACGAATGGACAGCGTTACGCGACGCTATGTCCGCCTTTCACTATATGGCACGTGAATATGAAACCGCCTTCATCGTTCTGCATCACGTATCTGAGAACGAGAAGATGTCTAAGCCAAACTACCCAGCGCCACGTAAGGCTCTGATGGGCAAGGTTGCAGCCCTACCAGAACTAGTCCTGTCCGTGGCGCTGGATAGCATAGCCAACGTTTATCGTGTGGCTGTGGTTAAGAATCGACATGGTAAGTCTGACCCTAATGCAGAGGAATACATAACGTTAGCAGCGGAAGCTAGCAAGATGACTTTATATAACTCATCGACAGAATTGTTTAGAGCAAGGACATTGGGTCAATGGAAATAACTAAATCAAGTTTTGATTTAGATTTTAACTATGGTCAAGAAGGTGAGCAACTTGTTAAACAACTTCTTACTAATGGTAAAACTGTTGAAGTAAAGCGTGACCGCAAGTGGCACAAGACAAACAATGTTTACATTGAAGTTGAATGCTGGTATCTTAAATCCCAATCTTGGGAACCATCTGGTTTATCAGTAACACAAGCTGATTACTGGGCATTCGTCTTAGAAGAAGGTGTGATTATGGTTCCGACAGATTACGTAAGATACGTAGTCAAGAACTGGGGTCATGAGATTACTTGTGAGATTCCCCCGAACCGAAGTAAAGGTTACTTGGTTACGATAGAAAATTTATTGTCCGCAATGAAGTTACTACGAAAGGGAAACACAAATGAGATTTCCAGACCTGACCAGGGGGCTATGTAGAGAAGTTGGTATCGAGTTCTTCTTTCCAGAAGAAGGAGGAAGCGGTACTGATATATACAACTTCTCTCGTAGAATATGTGACAGTTGTATGGTCAAGAATAAATGTCTGGAATGGGCAGTAAGGCACGAGTCGTTCGGTATGTGGGGTGGAACCACACCACTTGAACGTAAGAAACTCAGGAGTAAAAGAAAAATAATTCTACAAGAGATACTAGTAAAGGATTACACATGAAAAGACATTGGTCATTAACCGTCGGTAGATTTAGTTTAGGCTACAGCCTAACCAGGTTTGGTGTTGGTCTAACTTTTGACAGGTTTAGTTTCAGTATAGACCTAGCTTTCTTTTGGTTTAGCATCGAGTGGTAAATGTCAACGCCATCCAAACGCAAAGGCTCGCAGTACGAACGTGATGTAGTTAAATGGCTTGTCAGTATGGGATACCACTGTGCTGAACGGGCGTACGGCGCAGGTCGGCACGATGATGTCGGGGACATAGACGGAATCAATGGCGTTGTAATAGAATGTAAGAATGAAAAGCGAATAGATATCCCTGGTTATCTCAGAGAACTACAAGATGAGATGACTCATGCGGATGCAGAAACAGGCGTTGTGCTAATTAAAAAGCGTGGCACATCTAATATCTCAGAGTCGTATGCAGTAATGCCTGCGGAACTCTGGGTGAATCTGCTGAAACAGGCAGGTTACAATGGACATCAGTGAAGCTGTGACAGAGTTTCACAAAATGAAAAGAGGTAACTATGCGGTTAGTGATAGTGACAGTGCTTGGATTAATGTTGCCAATAGCAGCACCAGCCCAAGCGTTATCACCAGAACTTACATTCGAGAAGAAGTTGTCCGTAGTCACGGACAAAAAGGAACGAGTGGAGTTGGTGCTAACACAAGTCACAACCAACAAGCGCGAGGCTCAGTGTGCAATTCAGATTGCATACAAAGAGAGCCGATACAACGTGGACTCCTACAACAAATCAAGTGGAGCACGTGGAGTATGGCAACTACTCTGGGCAAAGCCAGGGTGGTCACTACTCAAACAAACACAAGAGGCACACAAGTATGTGCTACATAGATACGACACTTGGTGCGGGGCGTACAGGTTCCACCAGGAAAGGAATTGGTATTAGCAAATGAACCAACCTGAATTCCTTGAGGCAGTGTTCCGTCATTATGGATTAGACCTACCTATGGGTGGGGACAAATCAATCCATTGCCCTGTACATGATGACTCACGTAAGTCTGCCTCGGTTAATTCAGAGAAGGGTGTCTGGGTATGTTATGCGTGTAACGGAAGTGGCGCTGGTATACAGATTGTCATGGCTCGTGAAAACTTAACATACCCCGACGCTCGTAAATGGTCAGAGAAAAACATAGGCAAGGAGTCGAAGAGCGCAGCTCCGAAACGAGGACGTAAGTCTAGTAGTCGTTGGACTCCACCTAGATTAAGGTCGGTTCGATGACAACCATAATAGGTATACAAGAACCAAACGGCTGCTTGATAGCAGCCGATAGTAGGACAACCACAGAGAAGGGTCGTCCTTACTCACATCCAATCGTAACTAAGATTACTAAACGCGGTAAGTTTTTAATCGCTGGTGCTGGCACAACTCAACCATGTGACATAGTTCAACACATATGGAAACCACCAGCCATACCAGCTAATACAAAAGACATCTATCATTTTATGATTACAACTGTCATCCCTAACCTACGTGAATGTTTACGTGATAATGGATTCGTTCATGATGAGAAGGCAGAAGAGTATGAGTTTCTTTTTTTAATGGCTGTGAACGGAACCATCTATGAGGTAGATGATACGTACTCAGTCTTCCTACGCGATGATGGCATCTATGGTTTAGGGTCGGGGTCACCCTATGCCATAGGTGCTATTGCATCTGGAGCCAATTGGAAAAGAGCGATGACGGTTGCAGCAAAGAACGATGTGTATACTGCTCCTCCTTTCACAGTTCACAGGCAGGAGAAGAAGTGAAACCAAACCAAAAGCTAATTGACCTTTGGACTAAGGCAGCCAACACATACCATGGCAACCTTGCTGGTTCACCAGCCGAGGCGTATCTAATAAAGCGTGGCATCATGGATGGCGCTGAATTGTTTAAACTTGGTTACGTTACTGAGGCTGCACCAGGTCATGAGGACAGGCTCAAGAACCACCTATCAATTCCATACATAACAGAGGCTGGTGTTGTTGGGTTTAAGTTCCGTCGTATAGATAACGGAGAACCTAAGTACATGATACCTACTGGTCAGAAGCACCACCTATACAATGTCAATGCTATTCTTCATGCAGTCCGTGAGATACTAATAGTAGAGGGAGAGATTGATGCGATATCTGCAACTCTTGCTGGGCATCCTGCTGTCGCTGTGGCTGGCGTTAATGCTTGGAAGCCTCATTTTAGCCGTTGTTTTGACGGGATTGGTCGCGTTGTTATAGCCACAGATAATGACATCAAAGAGGATGGCTCCAACCCAGGACAAGAACTAGCCAGACGTTTGTCTGATGCAATACCCCAAGCGTTCCGCGTGTCGCTTCCGCCTGACAGCGATATCAATAGTATAATTACAGACCAAGGAGCTCAAGCATTAACCAAGTTGATTAATGCGTTAGACGAATAGGGGTTCCGTGTCAGACGAAACAACCATCCTCCAGTTTGAAGAGGATGCACAAAAAATTTACGATGAACTCTTAGCAATCCTGGTAAAAAAACAAATCGACTATGGTCCATACAACATCTGGCATGCGCCAGGTGGCGCAACCAATGGGCTGATGGTACGTATGTCCGACAAGCTGGAACGGTTAAAGAACCTGATATATAAAAAGGTTACACCGAACAATGAATCTTTAGAAGATTCATTTGTTGACTTGGCGAACTATGCAATCATCGCACTAATGGTACAGCGTGGAGTGTGGGCGAAGTATGCCGAGAAACAGAAATAAAACTTACGAAGAGCAACGCATATCCCGCATCCGTAGTTATGGTATCAGCGTTGAAGAATACAAAGACATGCTTGATTCCCAGAATGGTGGCTGTTATATCTGTGGCAAGGAACCTGAAGGCAGACGAGCTCTTGACATAGACCATGACCACAAGACTGGACAGGTGCGAGGCTTGCTCTGCTCTAATCATAATCGTGCGCTTGGTTTACTTAACGATGACATCAAGTTGATGCTCAAGGCTGTGGAATATTTGGTGAAATCATTTGACTAATCTAAGTAAAGACCATGAGATATGGTCAGTCATTAATGAGATAACAAGCACGATTGCTTGGAATATATCTAAAAGATATCATAAGTTTGTTGAGCCTGCGGATGTCAAGCAGGCTATGAATGAATACGCATGGAAGCGTAAGGATAAAGTATCCGAGTACCTACTCCGCGAAGATGAGATAGAACGCAGACAAGGATACAAAGCTTTCAGTACGTTCATACGTAGGGCAGGCGAGCGATACGCTCGCAAGGAGAAGGCTCGTGCTCTTGGGTATGAACTAGGAGATGAGTACTTCTATCGTCTGGCTATGATTGAAACTCTCATCAAGGTTATTGGTTCTGACGATGCACATTTAACTAACCAAGTAATGGACCCAGATATCCATGGCGTTAAAGCAAAGAAGCAACCGAACGAAGGTAACAATCTATTGGCTATGTTGTCTGATGTAGATAGAGCATTGAAGAAGCTCGACCTACGTACACATCAGATATTAAAATCAAAATATGCAGGCGATGAATCTCTTGCAGTGATAGCCGAATACTGGGACATCTCTCCACAAAGGGTGGAGCAGATTATTAACAAAGGTCTAAGAGATATAACTGAATATCTCGGAGGGGTAACACCATACTAATGAAGAAGAAACCATTTTGGAAGACAACTAATCCAAAGAAGACATCAACACCACTTACACCTGAGCAGAAGACAGCAGCAAAGGCTCGTGCCAAGGCAGCAGGTAGACCGTATCCAAACCTAGTAGACAACGCAGCAGCAGCAAGAAAGAAAAAAGGAAAAAAATAGTGGGTAAGTCAGGCAATCCCTCAAAGCAGATTAAAGTGCCAGCAGTTACCAGCCCACCGAATAATCAAATCATGATGGTCTGGTGCGACAACGGGATAGTCGATGGCAAGTTCATGGAAGGTGTTGTCTATACAATCCTAACTGCTGGGCTGCCTATTACTAGCGCACAGCGTGTGCAGGGTAATCAGATAGGAAGACAACGCCAGACAGCATTCGATGTCTGGCATAAGAAGACTAACTTTGATTGGTTACTCTGGGTTGATAGCGATATCGTTCTTACGAACGAAGCTTTACAGTTGGTATGGAAGTCTGCTCATGCAGTTTCGCGACCTATTGTTAGCGGAACCTACTTCATCTCTAAGCAGATGGAGAACTCAGTGATGGAGCCTTATCCTGCTGTGTTCACAGCGGTTGAGGGTGACAAATACTTGATGAGTTATGTCCATCCCCTGCCACCCAATGAATTAATCAGGGTTGATTACGCTGGGTTTGGATTCCTTCTCATGCACAGGTCAGTGGCTGACAAGATGCGAGAGTTCCATGGTGACATCTCATTCTTTATTGAATCAATGGATGATTCCAATACCGCCAAGGATACTTTCATTGGTGAGGACATCCAGTTCTTCATGAAGATGAGAGAGGCTGGGATTCCATTGCATGTACATACAGGAGCGACAGTAAAACACATGAAGCGGTTTGCATTTGATGAGGAATACTATAAGTTGTATTGGATTACGATGGCTAATTCCATGCAGGCTCAGGCGCGTAAAGAAAAAGAGGCGGAGGCACAAGCCCCCGCCCCTTCGGATGGTTCTACTTAGTAGTAAGACGCGAGAAGAACTCACGTTGTACTTGGTCAGCGTTCTTGCATAACTGGTACATCCTTTGCTCACCTGTACGTTTACCTATGCGATAGGCTATGTACGCAGCGAGAACGATGTATACGAATGTCCACATTATTTACCTCCAATCCTTTCCAAAAATTTTTCTGGTAGTTCCAAGCGACAGACCACCGCCTTACCTCCCCCAGTATCGGGGGAGCCAAGGTGTGATGCGAACTTGTGTGCCTGTAGTCTGGTACTGAAGTCACCCCACGCTTGGACTGGAGCCCATTGCGCTAGTTGTCCTACGAGAACAAAGGAATCACGTTTGCCTCTTGATTCATCAAGAGCTTCGATGATTTCCTCTGCCAATTGCGTAGCACTTTCGGAGTTAGTGTCATCTGGGTCAAGCAAGTTGGCAACCAACTTGATTTCAGTCGGACGTAGTCGTGACATTAGTATCCCTTCATACACTGCACGTAAGTATGGTGTTCAGCCAGTCCTTGACGTGCTTCTTCTTCAGTGCGTCGCTCAATCTCTGCGTTGCAATAAGCACAGATGAGAATGACACTTGCTAGATGTATAGTCATGCTTCCTTCCTTTCTTTGTGTTCACGATAGTAGAGCTCGCATACATCATGCTGGTCGTACACTTTCTCGTGATAGGTAATGTGACACCCAGCCATGAACTGGACTTCTTCGAAGTCATCGCCTTGACCTGCTGTGTCATGATACCCACAATACCAAGTCCAACCAGCGAGTGGGGTTAATACAATCTCACTGGCTGGCTTGGTTGTTAGCGTTCTTTTATCCTGTAGTTTGCCCATCGTTATCGTCCTCCTCTGGGGCATACATGATTACATCTGTAATCAGTGCTTCGGTATTGTCATGAAGTGGCTGCTCTATAAGAGCAGGTTGCTTCTTGTCAATTGAGTGTATGTGTAGGTAATCAAGCGCCTTGAGTATGTACTGCGCCACCCTTGGGGTGAGTGGCGGTTGCACATACGGCGGGTCTGACTTGAGGTATTTCTGTAATGGGTTAGTCATGTTACCTTCCTATTAGTTGGACTACATCAAGAGCCTTGCTCTTGAGCTTGTCGTACTTGCCTGAGATTACTCGTTCTGCACGGGTAGCCTCGGACTTGTGTGAGTTCCAGTCTAGGTACTCAACGATTGCTTGGAACGCACCGAACGCAGTTCCTCGGATGTTCTCCTGTGTACTGCTGTGTTTGTAGATGTTGAACGCTGTGTTCCTTGCATCTGTAACACGATTGTAGGTACGTCTTTCGCCAGTGCTGAGCGAGTAGTAAGGTGCTTTCTCAATAGTAGATGGTAGCGTCCACATTCTGCGGAACATTCCTTCTACTTGATAGTCATTGACTGGGTCATTGAGTAACTTGTCAGCGATGGTTTCGTATGACTCGATACCTGTGTAGATTACGCTGAGCATCGTACGCATCTGCTCTACCTGCAGTCTGGCATTGGTCGTATGTTGCAAGGAATACTTGCAATCCTTACGGAAGATGCCACTGATTTGGTTGGAGCAGAAGAGTCGGTTGACTACTGGCGTTACACCTAGTGAGCATGAACCATCGTGTGATGTTCGAGCTAGTAGGTATGCAGCATGTGGGTCGCTAGCAATCTTGACCTCTCTTGGTAACTCCAAGAGCATCCAGACTTGAGCACCGCCACGCAGTTCACCTGCGTTGGCGTATCGTGCTTCACCTGAATCAACTAGTGCATCCAGTGCGGAGAACATCTCTCCATTCTGGAACACCTTGTATCGTGTGCCGACAGTGCCGAGCGCTGCCTGCTCACCATCCTTGTTGGTACGGATAGTAGCGAACCTGTCTGGAACCTTGAGTCTACTGACTCCATTGTCACTGACTGCTAGTGCTTCTAGTTCAGCCAGTGATACGTGCCAGTCCAGACCAGCCTGTTGTGCTGCATCCTGTGCGGATGTAGCGGTTACTGCGGAGCCAGCGATATTTGCTGACATTCTGCGTGTTGTTGTCATGTATTTCCTTTCGTTAGTTGGTTGGTTGGGAGAGTATTATCTCACGAGCGACCAGCGAAGTCAACAATCGCCTGTGAGAGTTGGTCATGATAATGACCCATGCTTGTGGATAGCTTGCCTGAGTCCGTCCAGTAAGCCCACCATGTTACGTATGGGTGGTACTTAGACTGGGTGAACAGGCATAGGACAATCCAGCCTTCACCGAATGTCGGCTTGATATCGATGATGGTTGCGCCATTGGCGCAGACATCACCTACTTTCGGGACGGATACGATTGTGTCTGTCATTGTGTTAACTCCTGTTCCATTAGTTGTATTGCTTCTTCTAATCCGACAAGTTCTATGAACTTGTGGCGCAGCACTGGGTCATACAACGCATGTATAGCCCAGTGCTTATTGACGATGTCATGTATGACTTCATCCAATTCATACGCAAGCTCGGTCAGCTGCGCTGTTGTGAATAATGGCACAGACTCAAGCGATATTGCGCCTTGCCATACCATGCTAGCCGTCATGCTACGTCCTCATCTTCCTCTTCTTCGATATCTGGGCAACCACCAGATGGGCAGTTGTCTACCTCATCGGTTACCTCGTTGGTTTCTTTTGCTTTCGTGCTGACTACGCCGTAATACTGAATCTGAGCGCCACTGTCTGCGCTCCAATTTGAGTAAGCGTATTCCTCTGCTTCTTCTCTTGAGTCAGCGTGAACTTCTCCACTGAACTCGACTATAACTGTTACATCATAGTGTGCCATTGTCTTGCCTCCTTTGGTTGGGTCCTATCTCTTTGAGATACTGAATCGAATGTCGGACTTACCATCTATACATAGACGGCATACCGCACAGGCTCCACCCTTTTCGGAGATGAGTGGGATGCGCTTGAGTTGTTCGGGACAGGAAGCACCTGGCTTGCCTGTCATTGCTAGCATTGCTTGCTTGGCAGTATCGAAGTTGTCGCCAAGGTATGCAATCTTCACACCTTGCGGTGCGAACTCCCAGTTCTCTGCATCTGCAGAGTAATACAGCGAGAGATTGGGAATGTTACGTAACGCACGAGCTGCGTCAGGGTTGCGTGTGTACACCCAGAACTGAGTGTCGGTGTTGTTCTCGATGACTACCTTCCATGCCCATGTGTAATCGGCGTTGAAGAAGTCGCCGTCCCAGTGGATACGGAATAGTTTCTCGATACCTTTAGTATCGCATTCATTCTTGAAATCAAGAATCATGGTGTCGAGCATTGCCCACATGTCATACCTGTTGGCGTTATGAAGAGCATTCCAGTTGTGAAGTAACACTGCACGAACTGAGGTATACATCTTCTCTAACTTACCTGCGTAGCAAATCTTCTCGCAGATACTGGTTGCATTTGGGCATGAGTATTGCTTGCCACTAGGCAAGCCGAATGTGTTGGCGATTGCTGACCGCTTGCCATTCGGCGTTGCTAGGTTGGTTACCTTGCGGTCATTAGACCGCTTGAGTTTCGTCATGATTTCCCTTCGTCTATCTGTGCCTGTTGCTTGCTTTTGGCTTGAGCCCGAAGGCTCACGGCTTTAGCGAACAAACCATGAGCCAAGTCTTCTGCATCGTTAGCCAATGCATACAACTCTTCTACTGTCTTGTCTTCATACATCGCTTCTCCTTTCGGTTGGTTGGTTATTCATAAGCACATCTTTGATGTGCTAAAAGAACACGCGCTATCCCCACCTCGCGCCGTGCTCTAGCATGTCATCGCTGGTGCGATGGTCGTCAAGCAGACCACTGGCTAGGTTTTTTACGTCATCTGGTATGCCGTCTGGTTCATCGTCAGCCAGCACCTCCTTGCCATTAGGCAGTATGTATCGCGCTTCGATATCCACGACTTGTCGTGTTCCATCTTTATACTCTTCGAGTTCACCCCATAGGTGAACACCCCACTCAACACCATCAACTGTTATCCAGTTGTATAGAGTCACGTCTGTCATAGCCATGCCTCCAAGTGATGACTCTCAACTATGGCTGACGCTGGCGCAGTTGTATTGCCACGCCATAGCACTCCCTTTGGGAGTGTTATCTGTTTGTCATAGTCCTCTTCACTGCATGCATAGATGGCTTCGATACATGGTTCCACCATGGTAAGTGGAACTGGGGGATAGTGATTGCTTCGCAATTGGATTGCGATTGATTGCCGAATGTCAATGACATTCTCGGCTAGGTCTTGCGATAAGTTATTACCCATTGCTTTCCTCCTCTGATTTGATGAGGTCGTCAACCTCTGGTTGTAGTTTGCTAGGCACGAGCTCGACTGTGTATTCATGCTCGGCATAGTTTTGGTCCTGTTCCCAGTCGCCTTCTTCGAAGGCAACATCTATTGCTTTCTTTTCTGAGTCCGCTTCTACCTCTTGGTAGAACATGAACTCGCGCTTCTGCCATACGAGATACTTAGGCATTTGTTTCCTCCTTGTCGATGTAATCGGGATGCCAGAATGAATCCCGAACTTTGCGGTTGAACGCTACTTGTAGCGCCTCTGCTACCTTCTCAGTTATGTCAGTGCATTCCATGCCATAGAGTTGGCTTGCATTTGGGATAGATGGAACGTCATTGTCTTCGGTGTAATCACCGACAACCATGACTCGGTCGCCAGCCCATCGCCCAGACACGCTAGTCAATGGCAGGTCGCCACCTCCAGCGTTAGGGCTAGTCATTACTAGCAGATAGAGAGCGTCTGCCATAGTGCCTTCGAAAGCACCTAGTTGTTCGACTTGCTTTGCGCCTAGCCCTAGTTCGTAGGGATAGACGGCTTCTTTCTTGTCATAATTGACAAGGTGATGGTATTGCCCCATTAGTTTGCCTCCTTGTTTAGTCGTTGTTTGGCTTCGTCTATTGCTTGCTCTAGCAAGTAATACATTTCGTTCATTTCCCACTTGTCAATGATGGCGTTGGCGAGTTCCCATTCCTCATCGGTCAATACCTCCTCGCCTTCCACGCCCATGACTGTCGTGTCATTCTTGCTATACCAGTTGGCGCAGATGGTTGCGTCTGGTGGTAGTTCTTGCAGTAATGCAATTGCTTTTGATACTTTCATGCTGATTCCTCCTCTGTCCACTTGACATACTCGTCATTGTCAATCTCTTTGAGATTGGTGTAGATAACTATCTGCCCATAGTTGTCCACATCTATTGCATAATCAGGTGCTATCTTTGCGAGTGCTGTTCTGAACTCGTATCCGTTCATACTGTTTCCTCCTTGTGTTGGCATTCGGATAAAGGACGGAGGCAGTCACCGCATGTGATGACCGCCTCCATCGGGTTGGTTGATTCACTAGTCACGAATTGCTGTGTCCCAGTGGTTGTCTAAATCAGCAGACCTTTGGTCTGCTAAAAGATTGCGCCAGTCCGTATCTCTACGTAAAGCGCCAGCGAGAGCCCCGATTCCGAGGCACATTCCTGTGTAACAGAGGAAGAGAATTGATAGAATCATGTCGTTGCTCATTAGGCAACACTTCCTTTCAATGTTAGGTAAGCCTTTGGCTCTACCTTGGCTATCTCGCTGGCTACCAGCGCGAAGTTGGGGTAAGCCTTGAATGCTGATAGAATCTGCTCTATCTTCTTCGAAGACTTAGCGGTGTTGGTGGTGATTCGCACCTTTGCGAAGATGCGCTTGCTATCTGCTTGGCTGACATGAACAACGCCGTTCTTCACGACTGCTGTCAGTGTCTTGCTTTCAACTGTTCTCATGGTGTTCCTTTCGGTAAAGTGCCGAGCCAATTTGATTCGACCCCCTTTATCAAGCAAATCTTTGATTTGCTATCAAGAAAGACAGGTGTGCGCTACTAACAGCAGACGCGTGTGCGAGCTACTAACAGCAGACGCGCTACGCGTATCAACATACACATCACGTATGTCATGCGTAACGCCACGTGTGGCAGGTCATGGGTTACGTCAGGTCATGACGGGACACGCCGTAAGTATGCTCAGTCAGACGGCTGTATTTGACATGAGGGGCAGGCTTAGTGTAGAATTCTCCTCGTTGCTGAATCGTTCAGCGACAGAGAGGCAGTTATGCAGGAGATTTACTGGGACAGTCACGAAATGCTCGTAGATGTTACGGGCGAGATTGAATACGTCAAGCATAGTTACAACATCCCTCACCTAGACCACGCGCCAGATTGCGAGTTGCAGGAAATGCGCTTGGCTATGTGCGGAGATTTGGTCAGAGTCAAGAATGGTTCCATCGGCATCGTTGTCGGTGTTGATGAAGAATACGGGCAGAAGGTTATCGCTATCACGCTCAACAGTGGGCGTATCATAACCAAGCGCGTCCGATAGATAGTCAGGCTTAGCCCCTCTTCCACACGCGGTGGGGGAGGGGTTTTTGCTGGCGCGAAGACCTTTTTTCTACGGGGCAGGGGGCAACCTCTGCCCTTTTTTTGTGCGTGTAACCCTACGCGACCCCATGGTTGTTTAGCCACACCCCCCCCCACCCCCCCACTATCAGCTAAAATATTTCCACCAGAAGTAGGCTCTGACCAGGACTTTTGTTATACCAAGAAAGAAAGTTTGATTTACCTCTTGAAACACGCCGATGCTCAAGACCCCTATATAAGTATAGGGCGAATGTTAATGAGCCCCCAGAAAGCAGGCTTAATGCCTGCTTTACCTTGGTTAAAATATATAGTGGGGATACTTCTGTCTATACCCCTGTAGACCACTACAGTACTGGAGAAGACTTGGAAAGAAACCTGACCCCCGAAGAAGCCAGGAAAGAGCTAATCAGCCTGGTACGCCAGGGGCGTACTATCGTTGATGCCCTAAAGGTTATTGGTCGTTCTCGGTCTTGGTATGATACCCAACGGCGCGAAGCTGAAGGCTTCGCTGCTTATATAGATAATGCTCGGTCAAGAACATCAGACCTCGCTGACGAAGCTCGGTCTGGTATATCTGACTTTGCCGAGTTCTCTGAGAAGTACCTGGGAGCTAAAGTCTGGGACCACATGCTTAACGTGGTCGATATGTTAGAAGGTAAGGAACCTCGCTGGATACATCCATCGATGACTTACGAAAAAGGGTCGGCGGGTTTGTCCCGCCTCTTGGTAAATATACCTCCAAACCATGCCAAGACTATGACCATAACCATTAACTACGTTACCTACCGCGTAGTTAAAAACCCTAACATCAATGTGATTGTTATTTCTAAAACCCAAGAGCAGGCTAAGAAGTTTCTTTATGCTATCAAGCAACGCCTGACTCATCCTCGGTATGCTGACCTACAAGCAGGCTTTGGTCCTACCGATGGGTATAAAGCTACTGCTGACATGTGGTCGGCTAACAAAATTTATCTGGGCGCGGATATCCGTGAGTCAGATGCTAAAGACCCTACCATCGAAGCTATTGGTATGGGCGGTCAGGTATACGGCGCTCGCGCCGACTTAATCGTACTTGACGACGTAGTCACTCTCTCTAATGCTGGAGAGTGGGCTAAGCAACAAGAATGGATTCGCCAAGAAGTTGCCAGCCGTCTTCCACCAGGTGGAGGGCAGCTTCTTGTCGTTGGAACTCGCGTATCTGCAGTCGACCTATATAAAGAACTTCGTAGCCAGCAACATTACACGGACGGAATCGTACCGTGGTCATACTTGTCCATGCCTGCCGTATTAGAATACGCAGACGACCCAAAGGATTGGAAAACTCTTTGGGGTAAGTCAGAGCAACCACTCGCTGAGGATGATACCCCAGATGAGAATGGACTCTTTGACCGATGGACTGGACCGCGTCTAACCGCGGTCCGTAATGAGGCTGGTCCTTCCAAGTGGTCCTTGGTATACCAAAACCTCGATATCGCAGAAAATGCAATCTTCGACCCGATGTGCGTCAGAGGCGCAGTAAACGGAATGAGAAAATCGGGTGCGCTGATTGCAGGCGCTGCTGGTCATCCAGATTCACCGCAGAACTTTTACCGAGTAATCGGTATTGACCCTGCTATGTCTGGTGACACCGCAGCAGTTGCTTACGCAGTCGACCGCAGAACACACAAGCGCTTTGTCATGGACGTTCACGTCATGAGCAGCCCCACACCTGCAGCGATTCGCAATCTGATTCGAGATTGGACGGATGCTTACCATCCTCATACTGTTATCGTTGAGTCTAACGCATTTCAGC
>Ga0181358_1000066_pt1 | contig 41600 bp, 71 predicted proteins | sample Fa13VDMM110SD_FD_130096 | JGI IMG/M metagenome (GOLD analysis project Ga0181358, IMG submission 130096) | Freshwater viral communities from Lake Michigan, USA - Fa13.VD.MM110.S.D | ecosystem: Environmental > Aquatic > Freshwater > Lake | place: USA: Michigan | collected 2013-09-24 | reverse complement strand
GTAGAATCTTGATCCAATATTCTCAGGCGTGCCGTGAATTGTCATTGGGATATCCTTCTCAAGACAATACATAATCTTTGGAATAAACTTCTCAGGGTCCTGACGCTCACCAATAATATTCATGGTGTTTGTAATGACTACTGGAACACCAAAGGTACGCCAGTAAGATATGCATGCAGCTTCTTGTGCAGCTTTAGATCCAGAGTATGGATTAGATGGAAGGATAGTGTCCCATTCCTTGTGGGCATATCCCTTTGGAGCAGGGCCATACACTTCATCTGTTGATACGTGCAAGAATACTTCTGGCTTGATCTTGCGTGCAAGTTCCAGCATGTTAACAACAAGTGCTACGTTATTCATAATGAATGGTGCTGGGTCTGTGATTGATCTATCTACGTGTGAATCTGACGCCATAGAAATAATATAATCAATGTGCCCAATGTCCTTTATCATTACATCAGAGAAAGGAACAGTAAGATCATGTGTAACAAGCTGAACACGGTGTCTGTTTGCTTCCCAAGAATTAATAGAAGTAATTCTATCTGTTACTCCACGATGACGGAAAGAGTCAGTGATAACTACATCCCAGTCAGTCGTCTTGAAGATGTGTTCTAAAGTATGGTGACCGACGAATCCGCCAGCACCTGTGAGCAATACTCTCTTAGCCATTATTTGATTCCTTGTATTTCTTTCTGCTTCTGTATTCGATTGATCTATTCTTTTTAGCTTCTTTGCATTCTTCGCATCTGCACTTAAAATGATCATAACCATTTGATGTACCATGCACTATACCAGGGTAGTCTACTTCTGATATAGTCTTCTTTAGGTGACAAGCCTTACACAAAACTTGACAGTTAGCTAACTCTTTGTCTCTAACTTCTTTTCTTCTGCTCCATATGGAAGCAGTGTGCATAGTCTTGTACTCACGCTTGATGTGATCTACTTCTAGCTTTTCCGAAGAACCACAATGCTTACATGGACCATTAGCCAGAACCCAGTCAAGTCTTCTGTCTCTCATCCACTTTCTTTGATAGTCTTTTTGGTATGCTTTTCGTCTTTGTTGCTTTTCTTGATCAGTGCTCATTATCTTCTTCATATTCTTTAACTTGGAGCGGTTGAAGGGAATTGCACCCTCACACCGTGGGTCGGAAGCGCACGTACTCTACTGTTAAGTTACAACCGCATATTTGGTACTAGTATATCATGGATATAATTAATATGATTTTGTTTTTGATTGGATTAATGCAAAGGTGGAGGGTTTATTGGACCCTATTAACCAACCCGGCAAAATTAATCCCTATCATCTAGGTCATACCCACCTAGTTTTACTGTAGCAGTAAAATCTTCTACTATGTTCATAACTTCATCCATCATAGATGGAAATTGCTTCTTAGTATAAACAAATATATCATTCAGTGCATCCGTTATTCGAAGAGCAGCTTTGTGAGTTTTTTCATGTGGCAGATCTGCTTTACAGATCACCGCATAAATCTTATTATAATTTTCCGTGTAACTCACTTAACTCCTCCTTCGTTGGATGTAACATTGTAGCAGAAACCAATAGACTATCAGTGAATTTTAAATCATATTCTAGTCTAATTCTTTTGTTCAAATCCATGTCATCTTCAGTCAATGGCACATAGGCATGGACGGTAATGTGCCCATGATAATATAGCTGTCTCAGCTCTGGCTCAGTATCTTCAAATGAGCTCTCGTCAATAAAGAGATGCCCATTGTTATCAATATAATATTTATGAAGGCAGCACTCTAGATCCTTGGACTGAAACTGGTCCTGATCTATAACGGCATTAATGAACGGCCTATACTGAGACAATATATATGACTCTAGTGGCAGTGGATAGTCTATTGTAAAATAATCAAACATTCCCATAGGCATACATTCTACCAGATAAATCTGTGGTTTGGGGCTTTAAAAATTAAAAATGTTACTATATAATTATCTTAAAATAAGGATTGACTATGGCTGAATCAATAAGATTAACTGGACCAGGTGGATATAGGTCTAGAATAAGTATTGGTGAAGGGTCCGATATTTCTAGGCAGACTCTGCTTTCCAGAAGAAGCAGTAAAATAAGAAGCGGTAAAAGACCAGCTTTTATCTTAGACCTAGACGAAACACTATGGAATACCACCCCTGAGGCTAAGGCCATAGAAAAAGACTTGATTGAAAGACTTAAACCAGAAAAAGGCTTTCTAACTACCAAAGATTGGACTCCGTGGAATAAAGAAGCTAGCAATGTAAAACCAATATCGGAAATGGTAGATTTTGTAAGAGGTTTACAAGGTGCTGGTATACATCCAGTTATTATGACGGCCAGAGATGAGTCTAATAGAAAAATGGTAAGAAGCACACTTGGAGACTTGGGAATATCTACAGATAATTTAATGTTTAGAGGATTATCGCAAGCTGCCCAAGATGCTCCAAGCGATATTCTTAAAATGGGAATGATGCAAGATGTCTCAGGAGAATTTAATTTTCTTGCAATGTTAGATGACAGCGGTTCTAACTTAAGAAAAGCTATTCAATTTGGAGTTCCATTAGGTATACAGCCAGAAAAAGCCGGCTTTGATTCTGTAGAAGCTTCTGTAGTTAGGGGTCTTGGAATTTCTAAAGAACAGGGAACAAGGGCTTTGTCTAGAGCAGAAAGAGCCGTTAATCCAATTTACAGAGCAGGAGTAAGAACTGGAGTACAAACCCCGGAGATGACTTCTAGGGTGATAGAGGGCTTCGAACAGGCGCTTAAGATTATGAGGTCTGTAAGATAAATCTGTGGTTTGGGGCCATATAGAAAAAAGACTGTTTTTGAACGAACTAAAAAAAGAAGATTACCCTACTAATTCTAGGCCAAGAACTCTATTTGCGCGTTTTGGACACTTGTGTACAGGTGCCTCTTTAATCCCAACTCCAACCTCTATCTTTGCATGACAAGAGCTACAGTTCCACTTAGAAGGAGCAGGGTACACTATAGCTGACTCAATAGGCTTTGTGGCCTTAGAGGGCTTCTGAGAGGGCACTGGGGCCTTTTGAACAGGTACTGGAGTAGAGTCTACTGCACACTTTGGACAGAACTTTGGTTTTCTACCTCTTGAAGATACTCTCTCCCACTTCTTGTTGCACTTGCTACAGGTAAGCTTTTCCTTGTTCATTTTTAACCAGATCCTCAATAATAGTTTTAAAGAATTGTTCTACTGTTTGACCTTGCAGTCCAGCAGCTGTAAGTATAGTATCAAATTCTTCTTTCGTAAACCTGATTGTACAGATTTTTTCTCCAGAGGTACTCTTAACTATAACTTTAACTTTTTTATATTTTTCCCAAAAACATTTCATTTTTGAAAATGGAAAAGGGCCTATAAATTTTTTTCCCATTTTTACCCCCTATAGGAATTTTAAAAACTATTTGTTCTCTACAACTGCATCTTCTAATGGGGAAACTATAATTGTCTCTCCATCTGAGGTAACTCCAAACATACACCCTACGTTGTTGCCTTCAGGATCAGACGACGCATAGATAATGCTATCATCGTCAAATACAATAGCAACAGGGTATCCACCATAATAGTGCTCCCAGCCTTCAGCCTTAAGCTCTTCTTTGGTAAGCATTCTTACGTCTTTTACAGTAAGTCCTACGGGATACGCTACTTTATCTGAATTAGTCATTTTGTTCCTCTTGCTTATTCCAGCATTTGTTACAATACCAGATTTTATATAATTTAACCATAGTTAGAAGTTCTGAATATTTTCCAGAACCTTCAGTAAACGGTTCTTTGCAGTCATTGCAGTGATCGTTATGAACGTCTTCTAATGCTCGATTCATAGCTTCACGCATAGAAATGTGATCTACCATATGTTTTTTGGAGAAGGAGAATTATAAGACTCTTTGCGGGCAATAATCAACTGCTTAAGTGCTGTGTGCAATACAGGCCATTTAGTAGATAGCTCTCGCATGATGTGATCATGATGATCTGGATGGTTACCTTTATCAGTCAATGCGTTATATACGGCATCAAGTGCTAACTTTTCGTCTTTATGAATATGAGCTATCTTAGGAGATTGCTGATTTTTTTCATATTTTTCTATAGCTTCTTTTGCTTGTGCGTAATTTTTACCTTGATAAACAGATGTAATCTTTACATTCTTGGGAACAGCACTTCCAGAAGATGTAGTAAAAGTACTTGAAACTGGAAAGGTAGTAACCTGTTCCTTAGGAAGCGTTAAAGCCTTAGCAAGATTATTTATTGCAAGTGCAATGGTGTTCAAAGCTCTAGCTATTGATCTCATTGAATTCTCCATTCTGTATTCTTTGTTTAAATTTTATTCCCCAATTATACCATTGACAGTCGGGACAAGAAGGATCGCAATCATGAATAGTAGGACCCAAGATTGTAGCTTGAGCAGCTTCCATTTCAACGTAAGGATAAAACTCTTTAGCAAGTTTTTTGTATCTATTACGCTCATGCGTTAAGTCTTCAATTTGAATAATCATTGCTTTCCAGTCGTCACGAAATCTGTCACGATCTTCAATTAATTTTTCAATATCTATTTCTTCAGACATCTGCTTGATCCTTATCTATGTCATCCCAAGTAAGATTAACATACGTTGGTTTTTTGTGGCAAATTCCACATGAACCCCATGTACCGTTTGCCCAGTGAAGTTTCCAGTAACGACAGCATTGAACTACAATTTCAGAACCCCAATTAGAAGATAGTTTTTTTCGAGACTCTGTCATGATATGTCTGATTCATAATTACCAAAGTCTTGATAGTTATCTAGATTTACCAAGATATAGTCAAGTTGTTCAGGAGTAAGAGTTTTGGAATATTCACTAGCAGAATAAAGCCATTCACCATCTTCACGCATTGCTACATCCATTAGGCCAGCTTTAAACATTAAGAATAAATCATTCTCTATAGAGGTTTTGTCTGGATCACTCATGTTTAGCTCCTGGGCAATTCTCTATAAGTACATGCATATAATTAATATGATCAACTAACATTTTTATAGCTTCTCCAGTAACAAGATAATCTGCGTCTAGACCATGAGACAGGTCAAGATTCCAGTCTTCATCTATGATGCACGTAGGTTCAAGGTCGTTGATATTCATAAGGAAGAATTATCAAAAAGAGAAGACTGAGGAAACGGAATCTGAGGAAAGGGAATTTGTCCTTGAGGATCATAAACGTCATCTAAATCATGTGTCTTAGATTTATTAATAATAGTTTCGTTAATAGATTTAAGTAAAACTTTTGCAGCTAATTCTTTCATAGCTTCAGTAAGACAGTCTTGTAAAAGCTTTTTTTCAGATTCAGAAAGAGTATCTTTTAATATTCCTTTTTTCTGAAAACTATCTATAGTATTTTTAATTCTAGAACTAGAATTTTTTTCAGGCTTTTCCTGAACAGGAGGAACGTAGGATTTTGGCATAGGCCAAGATGCAGATATCATGAAACTCCTTAAATTATTTTTCTTCTTCTTGTATAAAAGTAACGAATGGTCCACCAGTATATGGATCAAAGGTGGAAGCAATCTTTAAAGCTTTTAATGTCATAGTCTTTGCTTGAGTAGGTTTTATCTCTGACTTGTTGGACATAATTGCGCTCATGGCTCCAAGAGCATAAGAAGATCCAGTACCAAGAGCATATACCCTACTGTTGTCTGAGGTCCAAGAGTAGTCTCCGTCAACAACGTAAATACAGCCATCGATTACAACAAGGATAGTAGAAGCGTGTTCTGCTATATGAGAAGAGGTGTCTGTTTCTGGAGCTGCATAGCCTTGATTCTCAAAACAAGCACGCAGTGCAGGTATAAACTTAGTAGTTATAAACTGATCTAACTTAGAACCTTTAGTTCCCGGTGGAGGAATAGGTGGTTGAAATGCATGATGAAGAATGTTAATTGCTCTCATGTCTCCAGCAGCACCCAACAAGTACTTTCCATTCTTAGCAACCTTGCAAGATCCAGGGCCTAGTGTTGTGATCTGTGAGGCAAAACCGCCATCATCTATAGTAGAGATTCTAGAGTCTACAGAAACTGCTGCAAAACCATCTCCCTGAATCGCAATAATTGTAGTCATCTAAAGCCCTTTACAGAATGAAATTATAAAATATTATACCGTAAATGACAGAGGAATACAACTATTTATTAGGAGTATAGTAAAGAGAGCCAAATACTTTAAAAGCTATCTGAGAGACGTCTTTAGGAGTGGCAATTTGATTATAACTGCGATAGTGAGGATTATCGTAGTTGTACTTATTAGTAGACTTTTTGTTTCTCTTATTTCTTCTAGACATTAAACTTCCAAAAGATCAGGGATAAAGTAACCAACACGGTTGCCACTATAGATATTCCTAATGTTTGCATTAAAGAATTTACCATGAGAATGTGCCTTTACTAAAGCAGAATATATTTCAAATGGAACTTCATTATATGTCCAGATTGATCCTGTGTTAAAAGTAACCATTAGAACTTCAGCATCTTCATACCAAGAAACTTTAATGATAAAAGAACTATCTAGTGGAGAGTTAGTGTATATTGGTTTCCGAACAGTTGTCATTTAAAATCATCCTTAACATCATAAGCAACGAGATTGTCTTCAGTAAGAACTTGACCCTGATGATTGACACCCCAAACAACATCTTCTGTTCCACGAAGAGTCGGAGAACAAGTCATTAAAGGTTGATTCGCATACTTTAGTTCACCAGTTTCAGGATTTATAATTTCAATTTCAGAATGAATAAGTTTTACTTTTTTAGTCTGCAACAAAGAAAGAACAGTAGCAACAGCCATAAAAAGCTCATCCATATGATAGCAGTCAGTAACTTCTAAAGCCATAAAGACTTCAACTAGTTCCTTTTTATCTACTGGTATAACTGGATGTTCTTTTGACATATCAATTCTTTCTTGTTATTGATTTTTATACGGGTTCTTGAAGATGTAGTACCTCCACTAGGAATCGAACCTAGAACGAGAAATTAGAAGTTTCTTGTTATATCCATTTAACTATAGAGGCTAGAAGTCTTATTTATCTAGATAGTATATCAGGGTATTGTTTTTCGTAAAAAGTATTTTCATCAACAAAAAGTTTAAGCTGAATAATTTTTGTTTCGTCTTTTACAAAATAAAAGAAACCATTCTGCCAATACAAACCTTGAACTAAATATCCAGAGATCTTCTTGTAGTGATTAACTAAAGTATAAGATCCATCATCTAGCATTCTGTATTTAAATATACCTAGTGGAGTATTTGACCAATAAGATTCTTTTTCTAAAACACTATTAGGAAAGGGGATCTTTCCATGAAACTGAGAGAAAAAATCTATTAATGCAGTTGCTTGCTCTACGCCTACTTCATCTGAATTATAAACAAACCACTTTTTGTATCCTTGATAGAATTTTAAAAAATGATATGATTCTTCTTCAGACATTGAAGGTTGAAATTTATCAAAATTTTCAATAGTTATTAGCACAAATACATCTTATCAATAAAAAGAATACTAGTCAACAGAAGTTTGAGAAATCATTATCTTAACGTACAATGATTTTTTTTCTATATTAGATAAGAACTTCAAAGCAGACATTCGCCACTTCTCTTGTTCCATAAGAAAATTGTTAATCTCTTCAAGTTGATTTGAATCTGAATTATTGAGATTACGAATTTGCATTTTAGTTTTTGCTTTTTGGCAACTTAGCTGTAGCTCCATATCTCTACGAAGAGCTTGAAGATTGTAATTCCAAATTTGAAGATTATTATTTAAAATAGTTTTATCTTCTTCTGAAGCTTGTCCTTTTATGTCAGATATTACAATATTTCTAAATGAATTCATTTCATCATCTGAAATATCTGCAATATATATATCTGACCAAATATCAGTCTGTGTCATTTTGTGCTGCCTTTTTATAACAGAATTGGTACGCTTGTTTCATATCAGCCTGAAAAGACTGAATGGCCGAATCGCCGGCTTTTAATACATAGTTTAAGGAATATAGTGGTAATATTGGCCAAGACCCAAGCCAAGTTATTTTATTCTTATAGTCTTTAATTTTGGCATCAATGCCTAAGAGAGCAGACAAAGTAGTAGCTCCAATAGTGCATATTAGCTTAGGGTTCATAATCTGTATCTCGTTATGAAGATAATTAACGCAATTGTCTATGTATTGCTGTTGAATATCCTTAGTAGGACAACGCAATAAATAAGTAAGACAAGCCTTATCTGAAGTAAATCCAGATTCTTTCAAAGTAGAAACAAACAAAGCAGAAGCTTGTTGATCCATAGAAGAAGATTCAACTATGAACAATATGTCTGGGTTATTAACATTCCATTTTGGTAGAAGAGGAGTTTGGCTAGCAAAAGCACACTTTCTACAATTATGAGTAACAGTATGTAAATCAGTTATCTTCAAATTGTTAGAAGAAGCTATTGAAGAAATACGCGCATCTTGAACTACCTGTAAAAAAGTAGCGTTTGGTATTTTGGAATCTAAAGCATTGAAAATGGAAGACACTACTTCAGACTCCATAAAGCCGAGTTGACCATAAGTACGATCAACTGGCTTTACGGTATCATCTAAAGCTTCTTCTATTAGCTTATCTACAAAAGAAGAATCAAACTCAGAATTCATCCGGAACGGAGAAAGAAGATTCTGACTTAGCTGCAGTTGCTGGAGCAGAAGAATCGCCTGACTTCTGGAAAGAAGAGCCAGCGTATGTTACAGCTTCAGCTACAATAACAACCTTAGAGCGGTTTCCGCCATCTTGCTGCCAACGCTCTTGAATCAGGCGTCCAACTATTTGAATCTGAGATCCTTTTTTCATCTTTGATTCAGTAATCTGCTTGGACAAGAACATTGCATTTTTAGAAGAAAACTCAGAGCCGTCCTTAAGGTAGTAGACTACATCAAAGTAACCACTAGATGCTCCAGCTCCCTTTTCACTGCCAGCATAGTCTACAGCAATACGAAGCTTAGCTATGTTGCCGTTGGCTATCAGTTCAGGCTCAGCAATAAGTCCTGCAGATAATATAATTGTATTACGTGGATCAATCATTTTATTTTGTTACTTTCTATTCAGTTGTTTTTTTAAAGGTATTTGATATTTCATCCAAGAAGGATGTAGATATATTAACAGCTTCTACTGGACCATGTGTCACTATTAGGTGATCAATCATACTTAAGAATAGATTATATATTCCAGTCTTAAGGTCTGTTATGATATCAGTAGAAACGTAGTCACTTATCTCGTCGACCAAACCAGGGTCTTGAGTTTCTCGTTGCTCGTCAATATTAAATAAGTTATCTTTTGACATTTGAATTTACCCTACTCGACAAAGCGTCGTCTATAATTTCTGCTAAAAACTTTGAGTCTTTATAACCCTTGTCATACAATACAGATATGACAGGTTTCGGATCGATATGATCGTATGTCAATAGTTGAAGATTTAAAAGATCATTAATTGTATAGATTCTATAATTATTTAAATCTCTTTTTGGTTCTGGATATTTCTTATTCTTTTCCCTATTAGCAATAGTTAAAGTAGAAATGTTTAGTATCTTAGCAACCTCTGATCTATTAAATACAGGTTGAGAAGATTTGAGGTTTTTAGCCATTTTAAATACCTTTTTTAAAGTTTATATAAGTATATATTACCAAAATGGAGAAGAAATATCAAGTAGGAAAATGAGAATCTAGAAGATTGTCAATATGGTAATTAAGAGAAGAAGGAGCAATAGGAGATTGAGCAATTCTATTTGTTCTCAAAAATTCAATAGATTTAGAAATAGCTAAGTCTAAAGTCTTTTCAGTATTTCTAGACTTATCAATGATATATCTTTTAAAAGCAGATGAACGGTAAAGATTATCTCTAGTCAATGAAGAATCTTCAGGTTCACAACCGCAACCGTCGCAGCATGAACAGTCAGGATCATTGCATTCACAATCGCACCCGCTATCACAATGATAGTCATACTCTGAATCTTCAGCTACAGTTATATTATTATCTTGAATATATTGATCAAAGAACTCATCTCGCATATTAGTGTAGTCAAATTCTTGAAACATAAAATCAGAAATGCTGTAATTAGTCCAATTGATAGAAGAAACATGCTCTAAAGGAACCTGTTCCCAAGCAGACAAGAGAGCTCCAGAATGACGTCTATGTAAGCTTGATCCTATGTGATTAATGGGATAATCTTTTAAGAATTGATATGAAACTTTAGAAGCATCGGTCTTGAGGTATTGTTCAAACTGTTCATACTTATTAGTGTAAATCATCTCTGCTAAGTTCTCGGTTATATCAAAGTTAAATCCACTATTCCAAACCCAGTCATAAGCAGAAGCCATAACTCCAGAAATACTTCTTGGATACTTTTCAATATCATCAATACTCTCAAAGAAAGGTCTACAAAGTGCACCACTACCAAAGAAGTTAAACATTGGAGGAGCATAAACTGTTTGGTTTTTGTCAAACAAAGAAGTCTTAGTAAAGTACATTCTTACAGAAGTTAAACGCATATCTTTTGGATTGTACATTGCAATATAAACTTGCCAAGGAATAGGTAGATAATATTCAACTTGAGGAGTATCTACGTCAATACTGTCTTTGCCGTCTTGACTTACGTTAATAACCTTATAGGAAGGAGGACGTTCAAATACGACTAGACCATGAGACAAGTATCGAACTCCAGGAAAAAATATGTCTTCTTGAGAACTGACATCTTGGCATGATATGTAAGAATTCAAGAAATTAAGATAATTCGAATAATCATATTCGCCAGCTTGAACAGTACTTCCAATAATCTTTTTATATTTAATAGTAGATTTAGGAATCTTGTCACCACGATCATGCCAAACGTTAGAATCATGAGGAGGATTAACGCACTCAATAAAGTTTGGTTTTTCAGAATCAGAAAGATCGTTAAAAATAAAATCAGTTGGCGTTAACATCAGAATGCCTATCGTTAAGTACAATGTATGGTTCGATTAAAGAATAATCTAAAGTAATATTATGATTAAAAGTAGTGTCATCTTTCTTAGAAAAATGATTTAGATAAACTTGAGAAATGATAAAAGGATTATCTATATGAGCACGAAGGTTAAAGTCATCGCTATTAGGGTAGTTAGTTATAGTGACATTAGTTCTTATGCTTGAAAAGCTCTTGGAATCATTCTTATAACCATAAGATTCTAACAATTGAGGAACCTGTCTCATATAATAATAAGAATTGCTATGAAGAAAATCGTCTACTGGCAAAGAAAAAGGCTTAGAATGTTTGATAATATTCTGCACCTCGTGACGATAACCTGTATCGCCATGTTTTTTAAGAGCAAGGTTTTTAAGGTGAGAAACAAAACCTAAAGTAGTATTTAAATCTAATTTAGACATTAGATAAATAAAGTTCTTATGAGTTTCTGTATTGGTAAAACGATATCCGTTTGTATCAATAAATCTTTCAAGATTACTAGGAGCATTTTTAGTAGAAACTAAATCGTCCTTAATATCATCAAAGTAATCCAGGCCTTGAACTTGAATTCCAAGATCTGAATTCCAACCAGCAAAATAGGAATTAAAGTAGAAATTATAAAGATCAAGTATAGAAGAGTCAGGAGTAAGACCTACAGAATTAGGGCTATCTTGCCCCATGCAAACAGCCCCACTTGAACAGTTAGGAAAATAGCAAGGGATTAGATAGTCTGAAACAGAATCTATAGACTTATCATTAAAGTATAATTCAAATTGAATACCGTGATTTGTAACGCTAATCTTAGATACACTCCAAGGCACCCAAACATAAGCGTCGTTTAAAGCTTTAACAGTTTTTCTATGCTTGTAAGACTTAGAAACAGAAAAATCTACAGGAATTTGAAAAGGAGGACGCTCAATTATATAGCATGTAGAATCAGAAGAAACATGCCGAACAGCCATAGGAAGAAGAGAGTAGTCTTTATCCAAAACAAGTAAAGAGTTAGACTTGTTAGCAATAGCAGCATTAAGGTTGTAAAGAGATGTTGTGTATTGGTGGATTACGTTATCCATTACATTGGTGCTACTAACGTAATTCAAATTAAATAAATAAGGATTATTATAAAGAGAGTAGTTAAAATAGCGCATCATGTTATGATACCAACGTCTTAATAAAAGATACTGGAACAGCAGAAGGTTGATCTTCGGTATCAATTTCTTGATCTTGATACTTAATCATCATCTCATCAAGAAGGGCATAATAAAATACGACAACTTCTTGATCTAAAGAGTTATTAGCAAGTTCCAAATCAACATAATCAAATGTATTATAAACATTTAGAAACTGATCATAAATCTTATATGAATAAGAAGATGTTTTAGTCTTGAATCGAGAAAGATAAAATGCAGTTGAATTTTCAGAAACAGACTTTTTTAAAATAGTAAAATCTGGATAATAAATAACACAAGTATTTTGACGTGTAGGAAACTCACAACGCATGTGTTGATTTCCAGGTTCAGGAGCCCGCTGTGAAGAAGAGCAAGAACTTACTCCACCAGTGTTAGCGAACTTATAATCTTTACTAGCATTTAACATTGATGCAGAAGTAAAGTAAGCGCAAGATGCACGGGAGAATGTTGCAATAGACAGAGCAATCTCTTTATCGGTTAGTGTATTTTCATTCATTATATGTTATCTCCAGGTCATCTGTGAAGTGACGTAGTTTTTATCTTCAAGTTGTTTTATTATAGTGTAAAGTTCAAGTATTTGTTGGTCACGTTTTTCAACTATAGATGCTAAAAAAGCGTTATCGTTTTGAATAAGTGAGTAGTTAGAAAGTAAAGAGTTAAAAGAATTTAAATAGTTTTCACTAGAAAGATCAGCAAAAACTTCTGTAGGTAAAAACAATTCTTTAGAAAATACAGAAGAAGAAATCAAAATAGCAGAGCTTTGACCCGGCCCAATTGTCCTTATTAAGTTGTTAGCAATCAAGTAAGAAAAGATAGCTGAATAAGCACTGGGAGTATATTCAGCAAAGAACTCATTCCTAAAAGAAATCTTAGAACCAACATATATATAAACATGTTCGTCCATGCCTTCGGCAATAGAAGTAGCATGCTCTTTAGCAAGAGCTATATCAGAAGAGCTAAGGGAAGAAAGAGCTGATTGTATAAATGAAACAGAAAAATAATTTATAGGTATTTCACTTACAAAAGCCCGCAAAGCAGGGTATTGTTTTGTGCGAAGATAATGGCCAAACAATGGATTAAGCAAGTAAAGCTTGTCGCTCATATTTTCAAATGCTTGAACAATATTTTTGTTAAAAGCTTGTGGCTCAGATATATCAGATAAAAGTATCATTAGTTCTCCGTTAAAAGTGATTCAAAAGAAATAACCTTAGTTCTGAGAGATTCAGAAATAGGCAAACAAGAAATATGCAAAGAGATTATCTCTGGATAAACTTGTTTAGCTATAGGGTATATCTTAGAAAGATAATAAGTATTATTAATTAAAGCGTAATGCTGAGGGTCTACAATAAGTAGAGAAGAATTATTTACAGGTTCACTCAGATAACTTTTGATCAACCACGTTTTTAATGGTTGCGGCAAGTTGTGGATCTTCTCCAGCCAATACATCTTCAGCACCTTCTTTTAGTAAATTTAAGAACTGCTTACGGGAATCAGCAAGATTTTCTCTGAACAATTTTTCTTTTTCAGGACTATCAGTAAAGATAGTTAAGAGAAGGTTTTCTATGACAGAAGCTTGTTCGGCATAACCTGCAAATATTAAAGCAAATTGTTCTTCTAGTTTTTCTATTCTTTTATCTTTTTCAGCAAGACGCTTATCAACTTCATTTGAAAGAGCTATGATAAGAGTCTGAACTTGTGACTTAAACATGTCAAAGTCAGTTATGTCTCCAAATAGAAATAGATCGTCTGGATTAGGCTGGTCATTTATCTCGGTCATTGCGCGTCATACCAATCTGTATTGTTGACAGTGTAAGAGTTCAAAGAAAGATCAAGAAGATAAGAAATGCTTACAATGTCTTGACGAGTAACTTTAATAGAATCAACAGATAGAGGTGATTTCATATCAGGAATAAAAGCACCACTGTCAGATTTGCGAGCCTTGAAATGGCCAACCTTCCAGTTGAAAGCAGAGGTATCAATATTGTCACCAGACTGCCAGTATTGAACCTTAAAGATTCTACTGATTACTTGATTGTTAACAGTAGCTCCTCCATAAGAAACAAATGATTCTGGAGTTGGAATGCCAAGGCGTTCATTAGCAGGAAAGTTAACAACTGCAGTACCGTTAGAAATTGAACGTAGGTAGGCAGCAAAGTCAACTGCATCTACGAAACAGTTGGTGCTACTTTCAAGTTTGCCAGCAGGAGAAGTCTTGCCAATATCAACATTAAACTTCATTCCCTGAAACCAGGGACGAATGGATACAAAGCCACTTTGGCTTTTTGATTTAAACCATTTTTTGTAAAGTGTATTGTTATACTTTGGCTTGTCATCAGAAACTTCATTTTCAGAACCAAGGTTCTCAATCATTTCATCTATACTTGTGTGAATGTCCATGTGCACTATCCTTTAATTGACCAGGAGTCAGATTTAGCTTTAGTTTTAGTTTGTGTAGATAGTATATCATCTATTTCATTATACTGGAAACTGGAAGCCCAGTCCCAGTTCTCATACGCATAACGATAAAGGTCTTTAATCATATCACGTTCTTTATTCCAAAGAATATTACGCATACGAGGAGCAGCCTTTATTACGTCAGAAGTATTTAACTGACGGTGTTCTGCAGAAACAATATTAAATTTAACTTCTTTAACTAAGGATTTAATCTCAGCACCAGTAAAATACTTGGTAGCTTCTGCTATAGCATCATAGTTAAATCCATCTTCAGGAAGATAAATTTTAATAATCTCTACACGCTCTTCAATAGAGGGAAGACCAACAAAGAATATTTTATCAAATCGTTCTGCACGAAGCATCTCTGGCTTAAGGTGGTTTAGCTGATTAGCAGCACACATTAAGAATACATCGTTAGGAAGTTCTTGAAGACCGGTAAGAAACTCACCATGAACACGATCGGTAGTACCACCGTCTACGTGAGATGAGCTTTGACCACCAGACATGTCACGGCCAAACTCGTCAATCCAAACACAAAGTGGAGCCATAACTTTAATTTGCTGAAAGACTGCACGCATGTTTTGCTCTGACTGACCAATGAATGAATTCATTACTTGACTCACACCAGTGCGAGCTAGGTCTAAACCAAGAGCACTAGCAGTAGCCTCGCATATAGCAGACTTGCCAGTGCCAGGTATGCCAACAGTTAGCATACGACGAATAGGTTGAATGCCAAACTTTTCGGCTTCTTGGGGATTGTTCCAAAAATAAAGATTACGCATAATAACACTTTTAATATTGTCAAGACCACCAATTTGGTCAAACGTAATCTTAGGCTTAATGATCTCAAGAATACCATTCTTTTTAACATTAAGCATTTTAGCTTCGTAAACATAAGCAGAATCAATAGTGCCTTTATCAAGAATAGACATAAGACACAGGTTAATGAATTTAGATTCACTCAATCCAAGGCCAGCATTAGCAATCTCTTTAGCTTTTGCAGGATCAATAACTTCGCCATTAGTAGAAACATGTATGTGATGAAGTATTTCATGAAGCTCATGAATAGTAGGATAAAGATCTTCGTGAACATAGAACATATGTGCAATAGGCTCAGGGACTGGAGCAGCAGACAATACAATCATTTGAAGAGGCATTGAGTTAAGATCATCATTCTTAAAAGAAGAACGATATTGAGAATGTAATGAAGAAATCAATCCTGCAAACTGACTAGAAAATTCAGCAGGATCTCCAACAAGATGATGGATAAATGTTTTAGATTTGTTTTTAGTTTCTTCTGAGTTTAACATATAGTCAAAAGAAAGACTAAGGTCAGAAGTAGTTTTAACTATCTTCTCACCTGGAATTTCTGGATGATCAATAGAAACAAGAATTGGTTTCCATTTGCCGTCTACGTACTTAGAGAAGCCTTCGTGATTAATAGTAAAATATTCTCTTTTGGCATAAGAGGTAATATTTTCTTCTAGGCGATACGGGTCAGTAGTCTTAACCCATATCGCTGGAATGCCCAATTGTATTTGCTGAAAAAGCACTTTTGCTCCGTTTATATAATTATAAAATAATCTATAGCCTTTATAAAAAAGACAATGTTGTGGGGGAGAGTATGAATTTTAGCTCAAAATCTCCCCCACGATCTTGTGGGGTACTAAATAAATTAGCCCTTTTCGCCAGCACGGCGATGAAATTCAACATTGTCGTTAGCTTGAATGACATAGCTTTCGTCAAGCTTGTCTTTGCCCTTGTAAGCAATTGCGTCAGAGCTAATGCCCCAGAGCTTGCTGAACTGCTCACGTACTTCAGCAACTGTTTTACCAGAAACTGGAGCTGGCTGATTGTAAACTCCGTAACGAACGTTAGCTACGCTACTTGATGATTGTGGGTTATTTTGGTTAGATGTAAGTTCCATTTTACTTCTCCGTCTATATTGATATTAATGTGTTGACCATACGGTTGTATGGTTGAGCCATGCCCAATCCAAGATCAAAGTAGATCTCTGATTGTTCAGGATTTTGATCGGAAACAAGGGTGTGCTGGATCCGACCAAGAATAAATGCAGCAACTGCCATGTTAGTTGCTAAGATTTGAGTTCCACCTTCGACCTCTGCGCGTTCTTGGCAAGACATCTCGCCAGGATTACGATCAGGTGGGTTCTGGTATTCAGGATGAGTCTCTACTGGATGTGCAGTGACATCTTGTCCATTGCGACGCTGATAATGATAAAGACTACCAAATAGGTTATCGTCATTACCACCAGTAAAAACATCTACGTTGTCGAGCTTTGAGGCTGCATCGAAAAGAATTTTACGAGCAGAAAAGTTATCGACAACAGCAAGGACTATGTCACCTTCAGTAATTAACTGAGAAGCTTTAATCTTGCCAGCTTCTTCATCAACATCAGGATGATCATCAGACACAACCCACTTAGGGATTGGAATGATCATAGTGCTACTAAACTGTTTAGAAAGCTCTAAAGCTTTAACGGAAGCTTTATTGCCCATCTGACTAAAGTCTTGACGTTCAAGGTTCTTAGCTTCATAGTGATCACCATCAACGATGATCAAAGCAGAACCAGGAAACTTCCACTCAAGAAGTCTAACGACTCCTGATGCAAGCCAAGTGCCGATACCACCAGCACCGACCATTACAACTCTTTTAGGATTACTCATAATATGAACCTTCGTATAGTGTGTTAGAGAATGGTGAAAAATCATTACATTCTTTAATGGGATTTTTGATTGGTGTTTTTGTAGAAGCAAATTCTAAGATAGACTTAAAATATGGCTCACAACTCTTTGAGTAATAATATTCACAATTAAGACATCCAGCATTTCTGTCGTAGACATCATATGGATGAGCCTGATCAAAATCCATAACATCAGAGTAAAGGACAGTGTTAAGACAGATGCACTTATATGCATCTTCTACAGGAATATTACAGCAAACTGTAAATCCTTCGTCAAATCCCTGATAATAAAAATTATCAAGCTCTTCAATTTCAATTTGAGAATCAGTAATTAAATTGGGAATATAATCATCAGACTTATCAGCTATGCGCAAAAGAGCGTCTTCACTGTTATCATTTTTAATCCAAAGATAATAATTAACATTTGGATCTTTTTTGCGTTCACGAAGATATCGAGCACCAGACATCAATATTTCTGAATAAGAAGATTGAAGATCGCACATTAGAATGTCGCAATTAGGACAAATATTAACAAGCATTTCAGCAAGAGTAAAAGGATAAGAACAGGATAAACATTCTGCATCTTTATCACAGTAATCAACTTCGGCTATAATAATGTACGGATCAACGTCTTTTAGCTCAGGAAGCTCCTGAAGCCGAGAGTCTCCCTTAATCGTACCAGCTGGCGTATAGACCCGCTGTTGAGTTGTTTGCTGGAGTGCCGTAGACTGTGCCACCTGAGTAACCGAACCCCCCGCTATGGGGGGGAGTACTTTTTTTACTTTATCAGTCCAAGCAACAACCTCTGGATCAGGGTCTTTGGTTATTGTGAACGATTCAAAAACATCTTCAGGCTTAAGAGTATAGGCTGTTCCAGCCATCTGAAGCTCGATGTGATACTGAGTTGCGCCGTTGTTAACAGAAGATTGCCAACCATAGGTTATATGGATGCCATCGAAGTCTGCTTGGTCAGCATGGTCGGTCCCAGAGGCATATGCTGCCATCTTAGGATGACTATGGACAGAGCCAACAATGAGTACATGATCTGGCTTCTGATCTACAATGCTATCGGCTTCATACTTACAGTGAACTGAAGTATTAGTTTGCTCAGGGACTAGAACTCCCCAACCTTGAGAAGTGCCTTCAAAGTTTGGATCAAAGGTCAATAGAACAATAGATTCAGTACCATGCTGAGCATCGACAAGTCGGAAGAACTCATCAAGCTTATCTATAATTACTTTAGGGATTGGAGGAAGAGAATACTCTGCCTCAACACGAACTGCTTCAAAGTCGTAAATGTCTTCGTTTTCAACTACGCTTACAGAACGACCAACAAAGTTATTAACAACTTTTACAATGCTGCTATTGTAGTCAGTAACAGTTTCGGTCCAAGGTGCAACGTAAGGATTAGTTTTAGCCTTGTGCTCGACCTTGCGAGTTTCTGCAACGTTACATATGAGATAATAAATATTGAATCCGAGGAATTCAATTTCTTCCTCAATGTTTTCCCTGTTAGCCATGAAGCAGGGGACTCCAGATTTAGTCCAGAAGTAAGTTAGATCTTCTAACTTAACATCCATGTATGTTATATTTTCAGTGTCCATTAATATCTCCGATATATTTGGGTTCAGTGTTTTGTATTGAATTAAAAGGGATCATCGCCAAGTGGTTGGACATTAATAGAATTAATGCCAGGATAAAGTTTGTGTTTTGCAACTATTTCAACAAAAGCTGGAATATTAGGCTCAAAGTGTGCAACCATCATTCCACCGCCATTTTCAGTTACATTTCCTAAGCAGCCACCACAGCAAGCTGTAACGGCTAAGGAAACAGAATCATCAAATGAATCAATTGGAGTAGGAGTGCAAGAACCAAATTGGGTTTGTGCTTTATCTTTAATTAAGCCACAAGGGCAAACAAAGAAGTTAGGAGCACAAGAATCGCAGAATGAAACATATTCTGAAGTAGAGTTATTTGGATCATCAATGTTAATGTCTATTGTCTTCAATGTAGGATAAACAGATTGCCATCCAGTAGATGTAACAACAAGCTTATGACATGAAAGGCATTCAGCAGTGTCAAGTTCATTTTGTACTATATCTTTAGTAAAGCAAGTTGGACAAACTAAAGAAAGGTCTTGAAGTCTATGGAACTTAGCTTGAACAGTGTGAAGCTGTATAATTCCATTGCCACTCATTGCATACTCATCATCACAAGAAGAGCATTCAATGATTGTATCGTGAACGGTGTGATACCAAGAATCAGTAGACTCTATGTATACAACGTTGTCATCTTCTTGATTGTAATACTTTTCAACAGAAGGAATAAGAACATAGTGACTCTCTAAGCAGTAAAGACAAAGAGAGTTATCGTGTGCATCCCAAACAGGATCTTCATCTGTCATAAGCTCTTCGCAATGATTGCAAACCCATGAATTCTCATCTTCGTTGTGATTTTCATTATTAGCAACCCAAAGCTTAGAAGCGTCAAGAGTTGCAGAACCATTTTGTTCACGATGAGCTATAGTAAAGTCATAAGGGTTATCTTTATTCTGATGAGTATACGTTACTGGAGCAGAAGCAAAAGAAGCCTTAATAAAAGTAGCAATGTCAGAGTTCTTAAGTTCCATATCAGAACGAGATACTTTATTGTACATCTTGGTATGTTCATTGTCAGAGTAGTATGCTTGATAGTTGCCAAGCATAGCCATAGCAAGAGTTAATGGAACTCCATTGTCATCATGCTGACCTTGATTGTCCATATCTTTTACTTTAACAGGAATTAAAAGATCAGAATCTAAAGTCCAATGATATCCGTCATCAGCTGATTTAGTTTGCCATGCAGATGGATCCCAGAAGTATTCTGGTTTGCCAGCCTTTTGATAAAAGCGAGCACCGTCAGTTTCTGACATATTTGCATCGTTGTATGTTTCAACACCAGAGCAGCGTTCAATGAAACGACTAATCTTTTCGTTGAAAGGAAGGGCTGACCAATCATCTTTAAGATACAAGCATATCCAACCTACAGCATTGCCACGGTAACCTTTGCAGTTAATGTTTGGAAGATTAACATGATAGAGTTGATTATCAGGAGAGGTAATTGGAACTGGCGAATAAAACATTTTTGCGCCAAGAAGGTTACCATCTTTAAAGTCACCAACTACAATCCGATAAGGCTGAGCAACATAGTATGCTTTAGCACTAGAGTCACCTTCGTATGAACCCCAGTTAAGGTGATACATGCCAGGCTTATGTTGGGTAACAACTTGAGTATGAGGGCCAGCTGTTCTAATAGCTAGAACGCCAGTCCCATCAAGAGGCATGAGGCCTGTATCAAAAGAAGCATACTGTGAAAAGTTTTTATAAAAAGATACAATATCTTTATCTGTGACATGGTCAAGGTTAAAAGATTTAACAGTTGAACGAACAGTGAAAGCGCCTTCTTCCGTAGCAACGAGTGAGTAGTTAAAAGTATCAGACATCTAAGTCTCCTAATATATTATCTAATTCTAAATCTAAGTTTACAGAAAAATCTCCAAAGGTTAAAGCAAACCAATTGGGATCTTTTTCAGCAAGTTCAATAATCTTAAGCTTGGGAAGAAGGTCATTACGAGCTTCAATAAGATCGGCAACACGGTCTAAGGCTTTGCCAACTTTTTTCAGATCTTCACGATTCTCACTGATATTAAGAATGAACTTAATAACAGGCATATCCTCTAAGGTAAAATGATCTACAATTTTATCAATTCGATCATTGAGTATACTAAGGTGGTTTTGTATTTCTTTCTTGACGTGCTTTGAGGAGTCAAGATTAAAATAAAAAGAATTCAAAGATTTGGAAGAAGATGGTATCTTCTCAGGATATATGTCCATAAGTTACCTTTTATTAGTATGGATTCATAACAGAAATTAATTTTTCAGTGTTAGAATATTTTTTTATAAGTAAGTCTAATTGTGTAGACCAAGTTTTAGTATCAAGGCCTTGTTGTGCAGCTATATTTAAAATGTATTTAAAATATGTTTTTCTCTGTTTTGGAGTTAATCCACCCCAAAGACCATAGGCTTCTTGATTAACCAAAGAAGTGTAAAGGCAATAGAATTGAACTGGGCAACCTTGACAGTATCTCTTAGATAGTGAGCGCAGTATAGATTCTTTAGTATCAAAAAAATCTTCAATCTCAGAAGTAGAAAGGCAAGAAGCTTTATCTTTCCAAGATGCTATAGAAGTATTTACATACTGTTGATGATGAATATACTCTTGAGTAATTTTTATTAAAGTCACGACTTATATCCATGACCATTAGATTTTCTAATGTTAGCAAATATGCTGTTGATATATGTGTCAGAAGAAAGATAATCTTTTGCTGAACCAGTGTGCTGCTCGATAAGGGCAGAACTTGGTTCACGATTACATAGAGAGCAAACTTTTTTATAAAGTTCAATACTGTCAATAATGACAAAATTTAAGATCTTACGCATTGAATGAAAGTATGTAGATACAAATCTTTCATCCATTTCAATCTTAAATATCTCAGAAATTTTCTTAAAAATATCTTCATCAGTTTGTTCTGTTATTGCGTTAACAAAATCAATAATTAACATTCTGCGAAAAATAGATTCCTCAAGAATGTCACAATAAAGATTGTATTGAAAGTTTCCGTCAGTAAGAGAATTTAAAGTATTAAAAGTTGTGCGGGCATAGGCATTTGTTTGAAATATAAAAGTATTGGCACTTTCGTAAAGAGTTAATGCTAGCTTAGACCGCATTAACATAGAGCCAATCTTCTCTTCATCTATATCTGCACTCTCAATTATAGAACGAAAATCGTCTAAAGAAGAAGCAGTAGTAGTAGAAGTATTAGGAAGCTTAATGGATGGTGGAATAGATGATGTCTCAGAAAAGAGGTCGTCATCGTTATCCGACAGGTGGTTAAAAGACATGGTTCTCCAATGTTATTTTGTCAGATTTTGATTTGAATATTTTTAGTACCGAGTACAGGAATTGAACCTGTTCAGGAAACTTATAAGGTTTCTTCCGTCATACCGTTCGGACCACTCGGCTTGCAGCATTAATATACTACAAGCCACGTATTCGAAAATCTAACATCATAATATCCTTATTATAGCAGAGTAATTGACAACAGGCAATGGGGTCGATATGGGGACCACTAGGATCATTGCTTTTTCCGTCAGCAATTCAGTTGGCTTATTTCTGTGTTTTACCACGTAGTAAGATTGAATTTTCTAGCTGTTATCAAACTTATTGGCAACACTGTCGCTGTTACGTCCCAGTAAGCGCCGGTGTTACCAAATCAATTAACTAGCAGTCTTATCTACCAGCGTTAATAGACAAGGCTACTAGTTAAATCTTAATGGATTCTAAATCCACCACAGTTCTCAAGAAAGACTTGAAATTCTTTCATAAGATCCAAATCCATACAGTACCATGAGAGAGATGTCTTAACCTTTAAGGTACCGCTACAAGAATTACACTCTTGAGTTTTAACAGTGCCATCATCTTGAGGCCAGTCTCGAGTTCCTTTAGAATCGCAATATTTGCAATCTTCTAAAGGTATAGCTTCAATAGCTGCACGATAATCTGCAATATATTTTTCTATGATTCCTTTTTCTAAATCTTTTTTTAAAAGCTTAGAAAGTGCTGATGAATCTTTAGCATTTAATCCAGAACCAGAATTATCATGGGGAGATTCACACCTGCCACAAATAGCAGGATGAAGTTCTTCTAGGCAATTCCATAAAGGGTGCCAGTACCAAACATTAGAGCGAAAGTATTCGCCTTGTTGATTCTTTGGCTTTATGCCATAAACATCCATTCCCATAATTAATCCTTAAATAAATTTACTTAATGGTAAAGTATAACGTTCGTGAGTAGAACAATAGTTTGTAAAGTTATATATAGAAAGAAGAGTCTTACAGTTAGTGTGGTGACACTGTCTTTTGGTATCTGAATGGTTGACCTTGGAAGGTCGATCTATTCTAGGTGTAACGTTTATCTTGTTGCTCATAATGTGTAAGCATCTCCGTTTTGCTGTATTTTAGAATCTTCATAAGGAGCTACTATACGACGATAGAGCTCAAGCTTTGCACATTCTAATGCTCCAATGGCAGCATTAATGTTAGCATAATTCTTACCATGAGAGTTAATGTAATGATCAACTAGCTTGGTGATACAATAGTTAAGATCACCAGCAGAATGAATCACTGTTGATTTAAATGTCAACCGTTGGTCAAAGAACTCACGGTCTTCTTGTTTAATGTAAGGCATTTTATTGGTCCTGTTCTGGGTAATACCAATTTTTTGTAGGAGAATAAGCAATTCGAGAAGCAACATAAAAGATTAATATTGCAGAAATTTGCATAAATAAAGATTCAGTTAAGCCTATATAGAGTAACCAAATATACATAAAAATAGTTTTTAGCATAGTGGGCTCTGTGGGACTTGAACCCACGACCAACGGATTATGAGTCCGGCGCTCTAACCAACTGAGCTAAGAGCCCGAAAGACAGTTGTGACCACCTGTGTCTGGGGTCAAGTGGATTGGTATATTCACTTTGTGGACAGGACAATCGTAAACGAGTGTTAACCTGTAGCAATGGGGACTGTTAGCTCCCAAGTAATTGGTGATTGCACATCACTGCATAGCATTAATCACCTGAGACTGGAACTCTTAAGGTAAATGTACCAAATACAATCCGATACTGAGGAGTCTCTGTATTTTGGACTTCCTCTGAAGAAGTTTCAATAGGACGTTCTTCTGTTTTTATTGGAGACATGTTATATCTTTCCTGCGGTTACAAAGTAACTACGAATTTGTGCCGTTAGAAACATAAGAGAAGGTTGATCGTACTTGTCGTACTCAACTTCTGTTTCTAGTCTATCCCGAAGTTCATCTGTAATAAGTTGAACTGCTTCGGCATCATCTTGAAATTCACCAGGAATATCCATAGTGATTTCAGCGGTAAATCTAACCTTCATGAGTAGGGGCAACCTCTTCTGTTAATAGTAAATATAAGCGAATATCCAAGAGTAAGTCGGTCATCTCAGCTGATGAAACAAGCTGCTGACCTGAAATGTCTCCAATGGCCTTGTCAACCATTTGGATAGCATTAGTTTTTGGATTTATAGTCATTACGAGTTCCCCCCACGTTTTTTATATATAGTAACTGCTTGCTCTAAGGTGCTGCAGTAATCGCCAGTAAAAGCTTCAAAGCCTTGAGGTCTTGCCACAACACTCCATACTACATATGGATGAAGTTCATTTTCTCCATAGCAAATAGTTATCCAATGAGCATAAGAGTCATCAAGAACTCTATCAGCTTTTTTAGTAAGCGCTAAAACAGTCCGATTGGTGTGACCTACGGTATCACCAACATGAAGTTCATTTAATAAGTTTAACTCATTGGTCATAGAGTTTTGTCCTTAGTTGCTTTGCGGGCAGAATCAATCATTTCTTGAATGTCTTTCTCTTCTTCATGAAGTGAAATAAGAGTAATGATACCCCAAAGGGCACCAATAGCAATGATTGCGTATATAAGCATTACAATAAGTGAACATCATCTGAAAGATGAGTTGCTGGATGATTTATTTGATTAGAAAGCTTTTTAAAGTTTTTACGCTTTTTAATTTTATAACCAGCTGTATGAAGATCAAGAACAATCTGTTCAGGAATACCATGCCAAATTGTAATACCATACTTAGTTAAAGAATGAGCGATAATATCAAGCTTATGCTTTTCGTGTAGTTTAAATATCATTAGTTAGTCCTTATGTGTGTAAGCATCGTAAACTATTCTTAGAATAAAGAATGTAAACAATGCGTTGAATAAGAGTACAGTTTTGTACACTAAGAATTATAGAGGACGAACGTTGTTTGCTTCAGGACCTTTACGGCCTTCACCAATCTCGAACTCGACACTCTGACCTGTGACAAGTCCACGTCGGCCAGATCCTTCTATGTTAGAAGAATGAACAAAGATATCTCCATCTGTTTCTGTAGAAATAAAGCCAAAGCCTTTTTCTTCATTAAAAAATTTTACAATACCTGTAGGCATTAGTACTCGTTTCTATTATATTATTTGTTTGTTTATTTGTTTAATTATTATTTAAAAAATTAACTAAGATAACATTATCGTTATCTGTCGTTTGATCGTTTTTATAATAAAGAATTTTAGATTTAGCTACTTGAAAAGATAGCGAACCGTGGTCGAAGGTGTCACGATAAAAATAAAGAATTTCATCTTCAGACATTTGTATATCTAAACGATATCCATCTTCTGCTAAAAAATATTTTAAAGCAGATTGTATAGAATCAAAATGATCGTGAATTACACCTTCGTTTGAACGAGTGTAGTATATAGGATTAGACATTACAGGTATGTCCATTTATCAATTCCAGGAATAAGACCTAATGTAGATCCATTTTCCCAGTTTACAAAAACAGTACCATTGTCATCAACATAGTTAATAACACCTTGGGTACCAGGAGTTAAAGCAGTAAATTCATCGGTACAACTAATTAATTGAACTTTTTTTCCAATAAGAGTTTTACCGAATTTGGCATATATGTGATCGTTTTTCATTTGTTTGTTTTCTTATATAAATAGAGAGTAACGATAAGATTAATAATTCCTATTGACCAACCAATTAAATAATATTTTAACATTGTACTACCAAGTAAATAAAAATATTAACATTGTAAAAAATATAACAATGAGAGCTAATATTTCGTTTCTATATTGCATGTACTTGCGAGCAGCTTTAATACCATTACGGTATATAGAACTTTTTTGGGTGTCGCCAAAATAAGTAAAAAAATGTTTATCTTCTATATTTAAATAGTGTTTGACTCCATAATCAAAACCAGATAAAAAAGCTTTCATGTTTTTCCACATAATTAATTAGTTAATGATGCAATCAAAAGGCCAGTAAGTAAGGCTAATGTGCCAAGAGTTAGCATAAGTATGCCAACTTGGCGCATAGCAGAAGCATTTGGCTTTGAGCTAGAAGATGAATTAAAAGGAGGTTGATTCATTTTATTTCCTTATTGTTGTTGTAATAGATATTATAGCACAGGGTACCCGAGACCGGACTTGAACCGGTAAGATCTTGCGATCCGGGGGGTTTAAGCCCCCTGCGTCTGCCTATTCCGCCACTCGGGTGAGATTTAATCTAGATTTTCAATACTAGACTGATAGTCTTGATAGCTCATCCCAGAAGTAGTTAATATATTATAAACAGAATTGTAATGAGATTGTAAGTCTAGAATTTGATCTTGAGACAATTTACAATCTGGAATAGAAACATATCCTGGATGGATAGTATCCTCTGCACTCATAATAGACTGCACCCAATTAATAAGATATTGGGTAGATTTAATTGTTTTTAAGTCTTCAGAAGAAGACGTGATCATAATAGACATTGACATAAGAGGGCTTTCAGCTATTGGATTTAATTATTTTATCCTTCAAACATTCAATACAGAAGTATTGGTTGTACTTAATAGATTTGTTTACGTTTTTAGAAACTAAACCACAGTCAGCACAAGTATGATTGATATCTCTGTGTTGATACAAATTTTGTATGGGTTTAGGATCTTTCTTCATCTATATTTTTAATATACAGATTTCATTAATAAAGATACTTGTTGGAGAGTTTCATAACTAACGGAATTGTAGATTCCTTCAGAAACACAGGGGCCAAGAAGTAGACAAGGACCATATAAGGTCTTAGTGTAATTTTTAGAGTTTGTTCTATATATAGCAGTGGCAAAAAAATTAATTAAATAATCAATATTTAAATAAGAATTACATAGAGCTATGTTAAAGTTTTTATTGAGTTCTATAAAAGATACATTATTAGAACTAAATACATACGAAATTATTGAAGCGTAATCATCTGTTAAAACAGAAGGGTATTCCTTAGGAGGAACACTGATTGCTTTAATGGATTTAGATGGATTAGGTAATCCATTAATGGTATTACTTAAGATAGAATTTCTATCCATATTACTTTTTCTTACATTTAGAAAGTTTAAGATTACACTTGGTAGAAAACTGAACAGTTTTAGTAGACTTAATAATAGGCTTATTCTTGGGATAAATGTTTATTCTAGTGCTATAAGCTGTTTTAGTGCCATAAATGGTGAGCCCATAAAATTGACAATAGTCAATTGCTGAAGCAGGAACTAAAAGCTTATAGGAGTGAAAAGAATATACATCTTGTTTTGGAATAGTATAAGTATTTAAGTTATTACAGAACAATTCATAATGAGTTATAAATTGTTTATTTTGATAAGGGTCACGATACTTAACCCAAACAAAGTTTTTGTATAAACCATTTAAATCAAGAAGAATAGGTTTTGGAATACGAGGTAAAGTTAAAGGAGGAGGAACAACAGTAGTAGTTGTTGATGTAGTGACTGGGATAGGAAGAGTAGTTGTAGTAGAGGTGGTAGATGTAGTAGTAACTACAGGCAAAGTGGTGCTAGTAGTAGTAGGTAAGGTCGTTGTGGTAGTTGTTGAAAAAACTGGGAGAGTGGTGGTAGTGCTAGGAATTGTAGTAGTAGACACTGGAGTATCTGTAAACATTGATGTAAAATCTAATCTAGGTACAGATAGATTTGTATAAGCATCTTTAGAAGTTTTGGACGCAGATTTAAAGTCTGAAACAACTTTATCTACTGATTGAATGCCGAATTTAGAACGATAGACTGCAAATGCTCCAGCTACATGAGGAGTAGCCATAGAGGTACCTGAAGCAGATTGATATGCAGTCCCACTAGAAGAAGATGTAATTCTAAATCCAGGAGCAGATAAAGTAGTATATTTATTTACATTTGAAAAATCTGCAATTAAAGATGTATTAGTATAAACAGCAGCAACAGAAACAGCATGGGATATACAAGCAGGAGCACTCATGCCATAAGCATAAGAGTTACCTGAAGCTATGACTGTAGCTATATTAAGATCTTTAAGAAATTTAATAGCAGAAGTCATTTCTGGAATATAAGCATCACAATTTGTAGTAAAAGTTTTAGATCCACCAAGAGACATGTTAATGGAAGTTATGCTGTACTGTGAAGAAATTGAATTAACCCAATTTAAAGCTTTAATGATATCATCATCATAAGCAGCTCCTGATGAGTCAAAAACATTGATAGCAATAATTTTTGCTTGAGGAGCTACTCCATGAAAGCCAGAATTGCTACCAGCTACAATGCCTGCAACATGGGTGCCATGCCAGTGAACTGGCTTAGCTGCACCAATTCCAATCATAGAGGTAGATCCATTAGGGCATTTAGCGGCAAAGCAAGCTTCTAAAGCTACACGTCCTTGAAGAAATGGATGAGTAGAATCTACACCAGTATCTATGATAACTACATAAGAATCTTGACCTTTATAATTAAGATCATAAGGTACATTAGCTCCCACAAATGGGATAGATTCAGTTAAACTAAAAGTAAACTTAACTGGACCTTTTGCGCGTGCAACGTCATATGTCGTAGCATTTGCGTCGTTTATTCTGTATGAACAGATGGAAAAGAGTAATATAGCACTCAAAAAGAGTGATTTAAATTTAAAAATATTCATTAATATCTTTTCTTGTAGTCTATTTTGTTTTGAAGCCATTTAGGCTTAGGGTTGTTTTCGTAGTAACGAGAGATGATTTGACTTGCCATACCCTTAGTCATGTCTGACGTAATGGGTATTCCAATTCTTTTTAAAAGTTTTTGTTGAGAATCTGTGGGAGAATCAACTCTCCAAGCAGCAGATGAATCAAGTAGTGCAACAGATGCTGCACGATTGTTTTGAATCCATTTGTCTGAGCGAGCAAATGCTTCTCTAATGTCTGAGACAGTACCTAGAAGGGTAGTTGTTTTAGCATGGTTGTCATGTATAGTTACATTCCAACGACCAAGAGTATCGCACTTAATGCGCATATACTCTGTATTGTTTAAGCCAAGATGGTAATCGTCTTCACCAATTTCAGCCCAAACAAGTTTGGAATACTCTTGCACAATAGGGTTAGGAGGAGGAGGCATAAACAAGTTAATGCGAGTATAAGCTATTTCAATGTCATCAGGATTGAGAACACGAACAGCTTCACCTGGACAGTAAGCCTCAAGTTCTTCAAACTTTTCAGCGACGTCTGTTAGACTCTGTCCTTGTAAATCGAATTCTGGTGGGAGACCCAACAGAGTAGGAAGGCCAATAGGTTTCTTGCCTATAGTGGTGTCTGCAATATCTATAATTGTACAATGCTTTTTACTTTCATGTAGGCGAGTTCCTCGTCCAACTATTTGAGTATAAAGTAAAGTTGATCGGGTAGGTTTTGCCAGAATAATGGTTTGAAGAGATGGCTCATCAAAGCCTTCAGTCAAAACGCCAACATTTACAATAACGGAAATCTGGCCAGTTGCAAACTGAGCAAGGATGCTTTCTCGTTCTTCTCGTGGAGTTGTTCCCACGATTACGGCGGTTGTTACCGACGCTTGTTTAAAGGATAAGGCCAAGTTTTCGGCGTGTCTGACGCCGGATGCGAATACAATGGCTTTCGTATCCATTGCCAAATTGCGATAAGTGGCAACGACAAAAGCGTTACGCTCAGGAGTATCCACTTTTTGTTCAAGCTGATCTTGGGCATATTCACCATTCCTTATTTCTACATCAGAGATGTCTACGTTTGTTTTAACTCTATAGCCGACGAGAGGGCAAAGCCATCCGTCTTTAATTAGATCTTGTATGGATTTATAGTATACTATTTCTTCAAATACGTCAATTAACCTAGTTGAATCTGACCTCTGTGGCGTTGCAGTAACGCCCAAGAGGAAATCAGGAGAGAAATAATCAATAATTCTTCTATAAGTAGGAGCAGCAGCATGATGGGCCTCATCTATAACTATGGTTTTAAAGTAATCTTTAGGATAAGCTTCAATACGAGGAGTATTGTTTCTACCTAAAGTAGCAACACTGGCAACGACTACGTCGACATGGCCAGCTTTGCGTTCTGCTTGTTCAATTTCTACAACAAGATTAGGATTAGAAGCCATAATCTTATTGCGAGCTTGTTCAAGTAATTCAGCTCTATGAGCTAAGACTAACATTGGCAAAGAATCTTTGCGCAATATGGGGAGGTGTGAAAATAAAATAGTTTTACCTGCACCCGTAGGTAATACAACAAGTTGTCTGTTAATGCCATTAGCTTCATTAGCTATAATAGCATCGAGTGCTTCTTGTTGATATGGGCGAAGGGAGATCATATTTTAGTTCCTTTTTAAAAATTAAAATCCAAACAGATCTATGTCACCATAGAATTGTTCGACAATCATTTTACTTTCAACCCTACGAATATAGTCAACTTCAATTATTTTACCACAGATAACAGTATCATCGTGAATGATACAAGTTTTATCTGAGTTTAATTTAGGTTGAGTAGTAAGTGGTTCTTTTTTGATTAATGTTAACATAAAATTTATCCAAACCTAATGGCTATTGAATTCTTGTCATCAATGTTTTGTTCGTTCAAGATTTGATAACTGAAACCATTGACATTGAAGTAACGTAGTACTTCTTCATAAGTGAATGGACCAGGATTGTTTGAATGTGAAAACACAAAGAATAATTCTACCATATCACCAAGTGGAGAATCTCCACCAGTGATACTATGAGCTACCTTGTTGATGAAAGATTCTTGCATAAGCCAGTTAATAGTATTATCTGTGTTATAAGTGTATGGGGTTGTATAGATTAAGCAATGGTCAGGAGTTACAAATGTAACAACCATTGCATCTTTTTTAGTATCGTCAGCAGAAGTTACTGTTACGTCGGTTGCGATGATAAATAATTCTGAAGATATAGACATTGGGAAATAAAGCATTTCAGCCAAAGCAACATAGAGATCATCCTTATTTTCTGTGTCACGACAGGTAACTACGCCAACGATATTTTGATGACAACTGAATACAGACATAGTTGGGTGAAATGAATCACGACCAAATTTGTCTACATGTTGTTCAAAGAATTTTTGAAACTTTAAATATTCTGAGTAAGGATTTTTGCAGATGTAAGATACATCTGAATCAAACTTTTCAGGAGATTCAAAGTAAAGATTATTAGAGTCTTCGTGAGACATGAGGTTTCCTCGTTAAAATAAAAAAGGGTGTCCGCAAGTAGAATAATCTACTCACGAACACCCTTAAGTTGGTGTGATATGGCAATGTTAAAACATTGCGTTAGCTCTACGCTTAGGTGGTTCTGTATTGACATTAGTAAATACAATTGGTGAAGATTGAGAATGAAACTTCTGATACTCAAGAGCATCGAAGAAAGAGTGCATTACAGAATCTTGATCAGGAAATGACCAAGATGTAACTGTATGTTCTTTCATTTTTATCTTACCATCTGTATAGTTCATTACAACTCGATTACCGATACCATAGTGCTGAAGTGCGCGTTCTAAGTGTGGATACACTATGCGATTCATTACAATTTGATCAGTAACCTTACCATTACTGGTAGGAATATTAATAGAAGCAGAATACAATGACAATATAAAGTCATGTTGATCCTGCGGACGTTCGAATGATTCTACGTGTTCTGATATTGCAGTATACAAGTATTCCCATTCGGTACGTTTAATTCCAGTTGATGCTTGAACGGTGTCGGCAGCATTTGCATTGAAAATATCCATACGGAATTGACGCAAAAGTGGAAGTGCATGAAAGTACAGGCGCTGTCCAAGTTTGTGAACAATATCCGAAGGACGGACATTCTCTTGTGCATACTTGCTAATACGGTGGGTATAGGCACGATAATACTCAGTACAAAGTGTATTGAGTTGAGTGATTTTACCTTCGTATGTTTCTACTTCAGGATGCTTTGCAGCAAGTGAGCGGAAACGACTATGCCAAAAGTCACGGTCTATAGGTTTACCAGTAGCGAGTACTTCTTCAACCATAACGCCTGCCTCTGTATCAATTGCAATACGATCGTTAGGATCTGATGTTTGAGTACAACCATCAATTGCAGATTCTAGAGAACAAAGCTGCACAGTACGGTGTTGTCCAACAACCATAGAGTGTAGCATTGTAGCGTTAACATATCGACCGACATTGCCACCGTTCATAGCGGTGTCAATATCAGACATGACATCTTCAACAGAGTATACACTCGTTGATGGTCTAGGTTTAACTGGAGAGTTTTCACTGGGCAAGCCAGAGTAACTAACGTTTTCATTACGAATAGCAGTAGACAAACGAACGGGCCAGTTTCGACCGTTTACAACGGGGAACGAAACTTCTTCGCCGTTTGCCTTTTCCCATGTGGGATACCATTCATCTTCAACGTAGCTAAAGATTGAATACTCGCCATAACCGTTTGGTGAACGAACGACAATGACGACTTTCTCGCCATCGTGTGGACCAGATTCCATAGTACGATAAAATAGTTTAAAGAAGTCATCTTCGTCATGACCGCCATGGCTCTCATACATTTCGAGCCAGTCAAAGTCACTGACTATATGAACACCAATGTTGTTAATACGACGAATGGTGCCTTCTTCTACTTCAATATCATAACCAGCCATACGTGCAAGTGATTCGGGAATCACCTGCTCATAGACTGAACATGGAATAGGAATACGCTTTTGAAGTGGTTTGGCATGAGAAACAGCAAGTGTTTCAAATAGCCAGGGAGAATCCGTTACGGATAATCCCATACTAACCCAGCGATAACCAACATAGGATATACGAGAATGTGCTTCCACATCCTCGATGTCTTGATTTTCACGTGAGAAGTTACGCATGAATACAGACTTCCAGTTAGTTAAAAGCTTTCCATCAATTGCTTGTTGGAACATCTTTTCATATTCTTCCTTAAGCCACATTTCCATGTCGGATTTACGGAACAACTTTGGAAAGTTGATAACAGTTTGATCATCTGTGATAACACGGCTCTTAGGACCTTGTGGTTCTGCGAGCAGGCGATAACCTCCATCATAAGTGATTTCGGTTTTTAGGTTTTCACGGGATGAAATAACATCAATGCCTTCAGGTAAATTATCAGAGACAATAAAATTGCCCTTGATCATACCTTCAGGAGTAATAATACGACCATTAAATACTTTAGAATTTCCAAGGAAATTAATAAGTTGTGCTTTAATAGTTGGATCATAATAATACTCATTAGTATCCAATGTGTTATGAGGTTCATACACGGGAAGATTCTCAATGCCAGCATGGATTAGGCGAGATGAAACAACAAAGCCACCGTCTAGTAGACGGGGAATTGCTTCAACTACCCAATCAGCCCAGCCTGAGTTAAAATTATAACGAGTATACTCGGTAGATTCAACCCATTTGATATTCAATGTGTCAAAGTGAGCGTTAATAAGAGTTGCGCGGTGAAATGATTTCAACCGCTTAGCTGTCTTACCGCCACCTTTGACATTAAAGCCCATGGTATTAAGTGTAGACATCCATCCTTCTTGTTCATCGATGATGCAAGCTACAATTTTGTTCTTGTCTACAAGAGCATATTGTACAGATGGATGAGAGATTAGACGTTCGACTTCTGCACGTTCAAATGCATTAGTTGGAATTGGCAATGCTGCAATGCGATATTCTGGTGAACCAGAAAACTCAAGTGCATGACGCATGACGCCAATATCGTAAAATCCGAATTGGTAATTATTATTAGAACGCAATGGGCCATTAGCCATTGCTTTCAAGCGAACGTTTGGTTTGTTTTGATTGTTAGTCATATTTTCTCCTTTGTACTAGTTAAACTAGTCCCTTCTTTTTTATTTACAATTTAGTTACATTCAGTTGTATGGAATGTAGTGTGTTTCATTTTTAAGCTATGATACTATCTGGATAGATGATTCATTTATTGGTCATGATATAAGTCCGACTGGATGATTCATTCTGTTTAATTGATATTAGTTGATCCCATTGATTCATTCGAAGGAAATGGTATTCTCTGAGGGAGTGATTCATTTTCTTCCTATGGCATTAGTTAGGCGCTTTGATTCATTTATCCGATGTGTTACTTGTCTAACTATCTGATTCATTTTTGCGTTCTGTTACGGGTTGACCCTACTGATTCATTTTGCTATCTTGTTACTAGTCGAGCGCCTTGATTCATTTCTTGTGTTTGTTACTTGTTAAGTCGTTTGATTCATTCTTAATCGATGATACTATTTGGGGTTGTTGATTCATTTATTCAGTTTGTTACTAGTCCCAAAGCCTGATTCATTTATAGGTAATGATACTGATCAACGAAGATGATTCATTTATTCTCTATGTTACATAATTGCTTGTGGTGATTCATTTGGGCTACATGGTGTTAGTCAATCCTTCTGATTCATTCAGTCAGTATGTTACATTATTGTATGCGGTGATTTAATCCTGTTAGTTCTTTTAATGACAGCTCTTGCACGAATTGATAGACCGCCCCATACACCATGGTTAATGTTATTTTCAATAGCATATAAACCACATGGTGTTTTTACGGGGCAGTCTTGACAAAATGCAATAGCCTTATTTGTTCCTGATACATGATCAGAGAAAAAGAAATTAGTATCTTTAATTGATTTACATTTAGCAAATTCAATAAATGATTCTGATATAGGCATTAGTATTCCTTATTTTAATAGCGAGTAAAGTTCATAGATACAGAACCAAAAAAGGCAATAGCAGCAGATGCTAGTAAGTAATTGTCTACTTTGAGTTCAAAACTATTAAACAAAATAGTTAAAGAATTTTTATTATTTTGATAATCATAAATAGGAATGAGCATAAGTGGCTCTAGTTCAGTATGAGTTTCGGAAATTTTAAGTTTAAGATCAAGATCTTGAATAACTTTATGTTCCGAAGGATTGTTATGATTAAGATCAGTTAAAAATGATTTTACAAATTTATTTAAACTTTCATTCCAATGCTCAGGTGCATCTTGTAATTGTGGTTGGGTTGTGGTATTCATTGTTATTCCTTATTAGTTAATAGGTTGGTTTGGTTTAAAAAGCTTTCAAACTTAGAGCGACCCTTGTTAGAGACTCGCCATAAGTTAAAAGCCCAACGGTCTGGGTCTACATCTTCTGTCCAATGTAAATTCTTACAATTGAATTCGAAGACTTCGCCACCAGTCATCTGAATTTTGGTAACTTCAGGTGGATTGATTTGTTGGTCTTCAGGGACCCAATTGTACATTGGGTAAGCCCTAGAGTAGCACCAGGTAACGTTGCCTAGATTGATTCCGACGGATCGGAAATCAGCATAAGCAGCATCTCGGTGTGGTTTAATGGTTCCGCCCTTGGAAACAAGTCCAAGGTCTGGTTCCCAACTAAACGTAGAGCATAGTCCTGTTATATAGTCCCAAATTCTATTATCTTGGAAACCAAGCTTATAGTCTTGTACTTCGCTCAATGGAGCTTCGTATGGGAACCATGAACGACGTCGAGATGGAGCATAGTTAGAAACGTCTGTGCCAAGGTTAGGTTCAATATTCTCTTCAAGATATTGAATAATGTTGGCTACGTTTTCAGGGCTAAGAGTTTTAATTATATTTATCATTATTATTCCTTAATTATGAATTTTATAGTTTGATCTTTTAAGATTTGAGTTTTAAGATCGTTAACTTGATCTTGAAGATCTTTAAGTTGAGCATTTTTTTGTTCAATTTCTTCAGCATTGATTGTATCAATTTCAACATTAATAATAAGTTGGCTAACAATTGTATTCATTGGTAAGCCAGTTGCTTTTGTAATTGTATGAAGTTTTTGATAAGCATCGGGCATAAGCCTGATGCTAAGAACATGTCTGTCTGGTAGTTTTATCATTTTAATTCCTTAATTTAGTAGATTAAATTATTTGTTACAAGTTTCCCCAGAACAGGGGATAATTCATTGATACATTCGTAAGGTTAGCTTATGGTGGGGGCTTGCGCCCCCACACGATTAAGCAAATGGATCTCCTGGGATAGCAATCTCGTGTACATGATCGCCGTGGGCAATAATGTATGGACGAGGTGCTGGTTCACCATAGTGAGCCTGAAATGCTACTGCGTGATAATGAGACAAGAAAATTTTGACTGCAAATCTACGAGCTTGTGCATCGATCTGTGCGTCTGATAATATACCAGTCTCAAGGGTAGCACGTGTCTGATTAGCTTTAAAGTTTTTAGTGTCAAGAATCTCTTTAGCAAAGTCGGCATAATCGCCGGCTTCGTTCTTAGAAACTCTACGATCTTTATCTTGCTTGTATAGATGACCATAGAAGCATTCATCTCGTTTATGAAACTTCATGAAACTTTGGCCAATCTTCCAAGAAAGAGTCTTTAACTCTGCGTTGAAAGGACGCTTCTGACCCTTTTCCCATTTCTGAGTAGGATCAAGACCTGCATATCGCCAAACGCTACCTGCAGTAGGAGCTTTTGTTATGTCAATATGTGCACATAGTCCAGCTGCAAGAACGGGACCAATGCCATACTGGCTAAGGGCCCATTGACCTGCAACTGTTGACTGAGCAAAGGCTTCAAGTGGGAACTTAAGTGACTTTTCCATAAGCTGAAGATTATAAGACAGAAACTCTACAAGTTCTGATGGTGAATCTTGAGTCTTAAGCTCTCGAGCTTGTGCAGAAAATGCCATGCGATTTTCTTGAATTGTGTAGTACGCATCGACTAGCTTACGAGTGGAGTTTTGGTCCATCTCTGCAGCAAGTGAACGTACATCTCGGTTAAACCGAGTATACAATGGAAAGTCAAAAGTGTCGGGAGTAATGATATTGGGTTGTAGTTGTGGTTGATTCATTTTATATTCCTTATGTTATATGAATAGTTTTGGTACGGGTTTTAAGGTGTTGTTGTTGGGGTTCTTGAAGTAGCTTCTTTGAAAGCAGTACTTATTTTTGCTGGGAGCCAGAATGGAAATGTAATAACCTTTCCAATAAAGTAAAATAGTTTACAAAGATCTACGAATAGCTTCTTAGTTCTTTCTATTTGACTAGATATATTGTTCCTGTACTGGTCAAGAACAGGTGCTCCGCCTTTGATTGCTTGTGGACTATCATAGTTCCAATGCAAGAATGCATAGCCTGGAATTGATAATACAGTTGAAATCATAGCTGCACCAAGTGCGATGATACCAGCAGCACCAAACGCAAGACCTAAGATAAATGACAAGGCAATTGATATTACCATGTTAATCCATTTAATCTTATGTGCATTCTTACGCCATGCTGGAATTTTAGCTGCAAACATAAGCTCGACTACAGTCGAGGCTATTGCAAGCATTATCATCATAGTTAATAACATTTGTGTTTCTCCTTCTATTGAAACTGGGAATTCTTATTTTTTGTAAGATCCAATTGCCCTTCTTTTTTGTATGAACAAAAAAAGATGATTATAATACGAAAGGGCCGGACTCTTGCGAGCCCGACCCTAAGGTACCGTGATTTTAGTTTTGATTTCTTAAAGTGTATTGACTATTAGTTAGTCAACATTACCCAGAGATCAATCATTTTGGTCTTATCATTGAACTGCGATGCAGATGCAATGCGAAGATTGTCTTTTGCAGCGCGTGAGGACAGAGAAGCTCTGAGTGACGCTAACTGCTTTTGGTTTGTTACTGGAATGTTCACGTGTGCCCATTCATTTCTGTTTGTAAGCAGGTTGCTGTACAGCTCAGAGATGACTGGATTGCGACGCCGACCCTTACCAGAGTTGACTGGTGGTTCACCTTTGATGAACGTCAGTAACTTGGTAGGTTCGGCAATAGCAAACTTACGTGGATTCCGATCGATTTGAGTCTCGATGCTCTCGATAATAGCCATGGTGTGCTCCTTATATGAATTGACAATTGTCAATGTTTTTTATGAACTATACTTTTGCTTTAATATTCCAGTTTAATAATCTTCCACTAGAAAAGTGTAAGATCCAACTGGCAAATAAAGCGTTAACTGCTGGAGTCATTAAGTCGTCAGGACCATAACCAAATTGTTCTCTTAATGTTTTAAACCATGAAGAGTTGATTTGGAGTAGACCTGAGTCATATGACCCATTAGAGTTTAGTGTCCATACAAGTTTACCATTTTCCCATTTAGCATTGACGGCTCCAGGATTACATCTGGATTCACGCCAAGCAATATAGGAAAAGACCTTGTGTGGAAGAGCATACTTCTTAAAGGTTTGTTCAAATTGAGGACAATAGAACTGATTACCTACAGGAAGTTTAACTCTTAGTATAGTATCTTTTTTAGCTTTTAGGTAGGTGTTGTTCTTTACACAACCCCATCCATTGAATCCTACTGCTGGACGATAGAATGGCTTATTAGCTAATCTATCTTCTAGAGTAAGAAATTCATTTTTTGTTTGGTAACCTAGGACTGCTATTCTGTTAGCTACAACAATTTGTTCTAGCACAGTTGCTTTGGAGGGATGAGAGGCAAACTCGTTGCCTCCATAACCTTCCCAGGTAGATCTGGCTATGCCAAGTCCACCTCCCCAGTTACCACCATCTTGCCAGTCTTGGGCAGTCTCACATTGTGCTACTTTAGTCCAATACTTTATGGAAGGTCCCATTTTGAATGTGACTGTTTTCCATTTAGTAGGAGTAGTAGGTAGGGTGGTACTTCGGGGCTCGGCTGATTGTTCCGAGACACCTCCAAGATCTGTATCAGATGCTTGTACTGTTGTTGCTGGAATTACGCCAGCTATTGCCACAATAAGTGACAATATTATATTTCGTATGTTGCGCATGGTATCGCTCCTTTCGTGTGGGTTTGCGATATCAGGAATACTGATAACGCATTAGCAAACGCGCAGGTTGCGAAACCGAAGATGCACGGACACAACGAATTGTCCGTAGCAGTGGCAGGATTGCCTCTCCGACTTCGTAGATATAACTATCTATTTGGGTTAGGGATGTTACCCCTGCCCGTTGCAAACGGGCATTACATATTGTATCACATAGATGATAGTGGTGTTTGTTTTTAAACTAAACAAGTTGTTCCTCCAGTGTTTTACCTTACAGGATATTATGTGGTATAATATTTTACTGTTTGAATTCATATTAGAATTACGGTATAAACGGAAAAGGGAATACATTACATAAATGTAAATATCCCGAAGAACTGTTGGGACAATTCCCCGGGATATTACAAAGACATTGTACTCCTGCGCTTCGTAATAAATTACGATTCGTTTATAGTACCGAAAGTTAAAGTATTATTAACCTTATCGTCATGAATATTTTGGGCTTCTACGCTGCTATCATTGCTGCTGATAGCATTGTGAGAAGGAGCTGGATTAACTTTATATACGCCTCTACGAATTTGAGAGAATCTAGTAGGATTCTTTCTGAAGTAGATGTAAACGTTTTGAACAGTGCAACCAATTTCACTTGCAAGGTCTGCAACAGTTGTTTCAGTTCCTTGGGCATACTTTGTATTGATGAGCTGTTCAATAGCATTCTTTTTTCCTCTTGGCATTTTGATACTCCTCTATGAGGTCGTTTGGATTGATTTGGATTAATTTTAAGTATATAAAGGTATATAATAAAATCGTGTTAACTCTGATATTATTGTCAATATCTTAAGTTTTTTAGAAACCATCATTACAAACAATATAAGATATATAGTATAAATGAGCCTCAAGGTATATAAATTGAGGGTATTAACAAAATTAGTTTTGAGATACGACGATTCCGCGCATCTCAGCAATTACTTTTGTAGCTTCCAAGAGAGCATTAAAGCTCTCATGAAGAGAAGACAGTCCTAATATAAATTGATTTACTTTGCGAGAATTCTCTGAAGTAAAGTCTAATGTATAGAGGACGTCAGCGAACTGAGAAGACAGTTCGTTGTACTTTTCATAGCCAGATATTAAATCGGCTTGAACCTTTTGAATTTGAAGATCAAGTTCTAGGGGTAGATTGGTCATGTTAGAATTTAGCCTTCTGAGTAATTAGGAGTGGATTAGTAGACCATACGGTCTCTGTTCCTAGTGAGTCATACATCTCAATTGAGCCTTGGATAAGGTCACCTGTAGGAACTGCTTGGCTTACTGTAGTGCGAATGCAAGTTCGATAGTCGAACTGTCCATTTGATGTATCTACGATCCATGTAATTCTTTGGTCTTCGCCACGTTGGCGAGCCTTTTGAATTTGAAGAGTTCCATAGGTTGACTTATTTAGGTTTTGAGTTATCCACAGGAACTGAGTTCCTTTTGAATTAGGAAGATTGACAGATGCATAGCCTCTGTGCTTAGGTAGGTAGATATCATATTTGATATCGTTATAGTGTAGTGTGTGTATGTCTGAATCGAAATCATATAGAGCGTTGTACAATGAATTGTGAACGGCCAATATGGATTCAACCATAGGGGTTTCTAGTTGAGACATTAGTTTCCTTTACCTTGTTAAAAAAGATTGAGTTTGATGCTAAAGGGCCAGCCTCCTATATGAAGGGCTAGGAGACTGACCCAGTAGCTAAATGATTAAAGTGTTGTAAAATACTTAATGACAAGATCAATATGAGTGATATTGAGAGCAGCTAAAGGAGATAAAGCTGACTCTAGTTTACTAGACTTTAATCAAATCTAGTCTTGTATTTTGTCGGTACCAGAGTCTAATTGTTTAAGAATTTGATCTATCATAGATAGAGAGTTCTCAATTCTTTGATTATCCTCATCGGTACCTAAGGGTTGGTCTTGTATTCTTTTAAGAGTCACTCTGTAAGAGTTAAGAGATTCCTTGAGAATGTTTAGTTCTTTTGGCTGTAGTATTGTCAAATTATTTAGATTCATTTAAGATTCCCGTCGATAATTTTTTTTTGAATAGGTTATTCATCTTCATCAGGGAACATCTCATTCCAACATTCGGGGTGAGAACCAGAGATGATTATCTCACGATCTTGTTGGGAAAGGGTTGTCCAGATATCTTGGACATATCTAGCCTTAGAGAGCCAATCGAGATAGTCGTTTGGTTCTACATAGATCCTGTTTTCTTCACGACAGTGTAGACAGGTATTTCTAATGATTTTGAGTCTTGTATCTGAAGTATCTCTTTGAGTAAAGTTATATAGCTTCATAATAATATTAGAAGGCTGAAGAGGCTGCGTAGATGAGGTATGCGAACATGACTGTTAGCCCAATCGCCGGCAAATAAACTTCCATTGTTACCAATGAGATTAATGCCGAGATAGTGAATATACCTTCAGCTATAACGTAGCTCTGTAGTGCCTTCTTCTTTCCCTTCTTTGAAGT
>Ga0181358_1000065_pt1 | contig 42503 bp, 39 predicted proteins | sample Fa13VDMM110SD_FD_130096 | JGI IMG/M metagenome (GOLD analysis project Ga0181358, IMG submission 130096) | Freshwater viral communities from Lake Michigan, USA - Fa13.VD.MM110.S.D | ecosystem: Environmental > Aquatic > Freshwater > Lake | place: USA: Michigan | collected 2013-09-24 | reverse complement strand
TCATGACCAATAATCTAGATAAAGATTTCATTGAAAAATATGAAATAACTTGGAGTGAATATGAAAATAAGGAAAAAAATGACCCCTTTGGTCCACCTGAGATTGAGGAAGTAAAGGTTGGTAGGACAGATAGAGTGATTTATATTTTCAGTATGATGGAGGGTCCTATGAGAAATGATATAGATATTAGATCAAATGTAGGGGAATTCAACTTATTTACAGATGATTATCATGATAATTTGATAGATTTTATACAAGAGTATTGGAGAAATATTGAGAGTGGGATTGATGAATCTAATTCTGTTAAAAAATTTAAGGACTTCATTTGAAGTCCTTAAAAATTCTTATGCCTCTTCTTCCTTTTCCTTTTTGTTCTTTCTTCCAAAATCACGAACATTAGTTTTCCATTCTGACTTTGGACAAAAAGACCATCCGTATTTAACCTTCTCATCCGCTTCTGTATCACTTACGCGGACATAATTTCCATCTTTCTTTAGAGTTTTCATATGTTATTATATTTATGTTAGAATTTAAGTTTAATCTAATATTTTTTTTAATTTCTCTTCTCTTTCTCCTTTTATTATAAACTGTCTTATATCTTCTGATGAATTTGTTTTAATTGTTTCTTCTTCTAAAAGATTTTTAACAATGAAGGTATGTTTTTTTGGTGTTATTGTAGTTGTTAATACAAAATGAATTTCCGAATAGGGTAAGCCTATTCTAACTTTTGGATTCTTATGTGTCTCTTTGTATTTAAACCAAATATTCTCAGAGTAGAGAACAAATCCCAAATCTTCTATCAATCCATTAGATTATATTTTTTATTATATAAAAATATGTAAAATAGTTGATTTATGGGTTAAATATATACTTTAAAAATGGCAGCAAAATCCAAACCATCCGGTCCAGGTACTCCTCTTTTTAAGAGAAGGGGTCCTAAAAAATTAGGTAGAAATGCAAAAAGCAAAACCCATAACAAAGGTTCTAAGAACTATGCAAAAAAGTATAAAGGCCAAGGCGGAAGAAGATAAAAATGGGTCCACCGATATTTGGTGGACTTTTTTTTAAATCAAAAGTAAAGAAAAGAGCATAATAGCACCACCAATAACCAGTGACCATTGTCCAAGAATATTTAACTTGTATAACATATTTGATTGGTCTATTGTGAAACTATAACTTTGGCCATTTAATTGGGCATAAACCCAAGTTGCTGGAACAATTAACATACTCATAAATGCAAGTATGAGAAATAATTGGAAAAAGACCACAACAAAGATGATCAATAATAATGTCAGTAGATTTATAAGTCCTCTCATAATACTTACAAAGATAAACTAAACTTTTATGAAAACAAAAAATATCATAATTAATATATATTATGACCTACGAAACGATAGTTGCAATAGAAAAATTCATAGAGAATTTGGATAATCCAAGAAAACAAATCATAGCTAGAGAATTGGTATTAAATACTGATTATGAAATAAAGGAAATAAAAGTCTTTGATAAAAAAGATTTATTCGTAAGGGAAAGGAAAAGTGATAATGTCTATAAATTATCATCTTTTATTAGTTCTAAATGTAACTGTTAATATAAGACCTAAATATTTAATGAATCCAAGAAAATTTCAAAAAGAAAGAAAACACAAAATCAATAGTGAGGTTAGATTCCCATTAGTCAGAATTGTGGGTGATGGTGAACCTGTCGTGATGAGCTCATTTGAAGCTTCAAAATTAGCCCAATCTGAGGGTAAAGATTTAATCCTCATAAATGAATCACAAAACCCTCCTATTGTTAAAATTGAGGATTATAATAAGTTTCTTTATGATTTGGAAAAAGCTCAAAAGCTCAAACAGAAGGCTACTCTTAAAGTTGAATTAAAAGAAATACAGCTTAGTTGTGAAATTGCTATAAATGATTTACAAACAAAGGCTAGAAAGGCTAGAGAATTCATAGAAGCTGGTGATAAGGTGAGGTGTGTTGTTCAGATGAAAGGTCGTCAGAAGTCTATGCCTGAGAGGGGTTCAAATGTTTTGGAAAGATTCTTCGATATGTTGGTGGATGTATGTCAACATGAAGATTTTCCAAAGTATGATGGTAACAAATGGTCAATGACTTTGAGACAAAAGAAGGTTAAATAAACTTTTCCCCTCAAATTATTATAATACTATAAAAAAATAATAAATTCTTAATGAAGATATTGATCTATCCTGAAGATATTGTAAAACGTTGCCTTTGGGACAGCTATACATACTACATTCTTGGCTCTGAAAAAGAAGCCGAGAAAATATTGAAAGAAAATGCTGAGTTGGAACTCTCTGAAAGAGACGCTATTGTTATAGGTCTATTGAGAGTTATGGAAACAGACAATCTTATCCATAGATTCAATGATTATTTAACACATTTTCTTTCAGTTAGGTCTATTAAAGATAAGGAAAACTTCTTAATTAAGAAGAAGTCACTAGAAACTACCATTGATAAGTTTTTAGATAAATTTCCTGACTATTGGACACCACCAATTAATTACTCAAATGCCTTAAAAGATTTGGTCAATTATATTGATGAGTTAAAGGAAAGGATTGAAAAACTTGAGATTTTGAAAGTAACAGTTCAGAATGTTAGTTACGAGTTTTACAATACAAATGGGGTGAAGAAACTTTTAAATTTTAATAACTACTAATAAATATGGAAAATAATAAACAAGAAGAAGTACTACAAGAGTATGTTGAGAAAAGTGAATATACTAAAGAAGAAGTTGATCAAATTAAAACTGATTTAAATGATAAATATCTTCGTCTATTTGCTGAATTTGACAACTATAAAAGAAGAGTTTCTAAAGAAAAAGATGATTTGAGGGTTAATACCAAAACAATGATGCTCACAGCTATTCTTGATTTGGATTCTGACCTTTCTATCGCAGTTAAATCCAGCAAAGATCAAGATGGTCTTAAATTGATTATGTCAAAATTGGAAAAATTCTTGAATAATCAAGGTGTTGAAAGTATTCAAACAGATACTTATGATGCAGATTTACATGAAGTTATTTCAGTACTTGAGATTGGTGAAGAAAAAATTGTTGATGTTGTAACCAAAGGTTATAAATTAAACGATAAACCATTTAGATTCCCTAAAATAATTCTTGGTAAATAATATGATTATAGAAGTAGAACAACCAACTTTTTTATTAGATAAAAATAATCCAATAAATGTATCTTATAAAAATGAAGAAGGTGATAATTGGAAATCAATAATGGTGAGTACATATCTTAATGGATTCCCACCTTTAAAAGAAGGTGATATTCTTTATAAGTACAAAAACAGAGGGTATATTCAAAATTGTCCTGTGCTAAATAAAAGGTATACAGAAGGTGATATTGAATATGAATATACCAAATTGGGTTCAAATCTATTAATGGGTGTTTATTATCGTGGAGAGGGTGACCCTGTTTGGGAAATGGATGAATTTGTTAAAAACAAAATTTCAAACAACCATTATACTGAATATATTGATATGAACATGGACAACCCATGGGTTAGAATTATAATAATTGGTGATGAATCTAAGTTTTTATTTAGTAAATAATAAATTGATATGAAAGGAAAAGTAGATGTACTGCTGGGAGCAGTGTGGGGAGACGAAGGAAAAGGTAAAATAGTAGATTACCTAACTCCAAAATATGATATTGTTTGTAGATTTCAAGGTGGTAATAACGCGGGTCACACAATTTGCTTCAATGGCGAAAAATATGTACTGCATTTAATTCCATCTGGAATTTTCAATGATAATTGTATAAATATCATTGGTAATGGTGTAGTCATTGATCCAATTGAACTACTAAAAGAAATTAAAATGTTAGAAAATAAAGGTATTGATGTTAAGTCAAGACTTTATATTTCTAAAAAAGCTCACTTAATTCTACCTTCACATAAATTATTAGACAGAGCAAATGAGGAATCAAGGGGTGAATCTAAAATTGGTTCTACTCTTAAAGGAATTGGACCAGTTTATACTGATAAAGTATCGAGGAATGGTATTAGGGTTGGTGATATTTTTGGTGATATTAAAGATATGGTGTTTAATTTGACTTCTATACACTGGTCAAAAATGACTACTGGGTTTTTAACATCGACTACAGCATCGGAACTAGACCACCAAAAGGAAAATAAACTATTTTTAGATGCTTGTGATGAATTAAAAGAATATAATATAATTGATTCTGAGTATTACATCAATCAAGCTTTATCTGAGAGTAAATCTATATTGGCTGAAGGTGCTCAAGGTGCTTTATTAGATGTTGATTTTGGTACTTATCCATTTGTAACATCTTCTAATACAACAGTGGGTGGTGTAATAACTGGATTGGGGGTTCCTCCACAGAAAATCAATAAAGTTATTGGTATATTTAAAGCTTATACTACAAGAGTTGGTTCTGGGCCATTTCCAACAGAGTTAGGTGGTGGCACTGGTGATAAAATGAGAAATCTTGGACAAGAATATGGTGCTACTACTGGTAGACCAAGACGATGTGGTTGGTTAGATTTACCACTATTGAAGTATTCATGTATGATTAATGGTATAACAGAACTTCATATGATGAAATTAGATGTTCTTGATACATTTAATGATATTAAGGTTTGTACTGGATACATTGTTAATGGTGGGGATACGAGTCAAATTCCTTATAACTACGATGATATTGTTACACCAATCTATGAAAATTTTGATGGGTGGAATACTCAAATTGGTGATGTGAAAAGTTATTCAGATTTACCAAAGGATTGTAAGAAATATATTGAATTTATAGAAAAATATTTGGGAGTTCCAATTAAGTTGGTTTCTCTCGGACCGGATAGAGAAGCTACCATAGAAAAAAACCCTCAATAAGAGGGTTTTTTTATATATTGACTTTGGTAATAGCAATTTTTCTAAATTTGGTATTAGTTTTTTTGAGTTGATTTAACAAACTCTCCCAAGACTTCTCCATGACCGTATCGATATTTCCATTATTACCAATAATCCACATATTCATATCTTTGTGATCAGGTTCACCTTTTAACTTTTCATAATCTAAGAGTAGTATTTTCCCACTAGATTTTTCTTGTCTGAATTCTAAGAACTCATGTAAATGTTTGGTTTCAATTCCCAATTTATGACCTTGGTAAATTACTTTTCCATCTATTTTTTCTTGATCTAAATAGATTCTCCACTCATTTCTTGGAGTTTGTTTAGTTATGGTATAATTCATTTGAACAAATGACAATTTTTTTTATATATTTAAAAAAGTAAATTTCTTATTATGTCCAATTATTATGATATACTAGGTGTAGATAAAAATTCTTCACAAGAAGATATTAAAAAAGCTTATAGAAAAAAAGCGTTAGAATACCATCCTGATAGAGGTGGTGATGAAGTAAAGTTTAAGGAAGCTGCCGAAGCTTATGAAACCCTATCCGATGAACAAAAGAAACAAGAGTATGATATGTATGGATCAAACCCAAATCGTGGCAGATCTCAAGGTTTCAATATGGATGATATATTCTCTCAATTTGGTGATGTTTTTGGTGGAAATCCTTTTGGTGGTGCTTTCACTAATCAAAGACCAAAAAGAGGTAATGATTTAAGAGTTCAAATGTCTGTTACTCTCGAAGAAGTCCTAACTGGTGTTACTAAAAAAGTTAAATATAAAAGACAACACCCTTGCGCTCCTTGTAATGGAAGAGGGGGTACTGATGTAAGAACTTGTACTGCTTGTGGGGGTGGTGGTGTTAGAACTGTAACACAACATACACCATTTGGTAGTATATCTCAAACTATGCCTTGTAACATTTGTGGTGGTCAGGGAAAAACTATTGCTAACAGATGTAATACTTGTGGTGGTAGTGGTACATTATCAAAAGATGAAACTGTTGATATTGCTATCCCAAAAGGTGTTGCTGGTGGTATGAGTTTAAATATGAATGGTTATGGAAATTATATAAAAGATGGTCAACCTGGTGATTTACATATTTTAATAGATGAAGCACCACACCAAAGATATAAGAGAGATGGAAATAATCTTATTTGCGAGGAGTGGATTTCTATTTCAGATGCTGTTTTGGGATCTAACTTGAAAGTTCAAACTTTACATGGTGAATCTAATTTACAGATTTTTGGTGGGTGTGAAAGTGGTAAAAGTTTTAGTATACCTGGTAAGGGAATTCCAATGATTACTAGGAATGGATATACTGAAGGACCTGGTAGTTTGATTGTTAAGGTTAATGTAACAATTCCCAAGAATCTAAGTACTAGACAAATTGAGATATTTAATGAATTAAAAACCATTTAATAAACTTTCTATATTAGATTCATATCATGAAAGGTAAAATTATGTGCAATTTTTAAAAAACTGTTTAAATGAAATACGAACTAAAAATAGAGTTCAAAGAAAAAGAACAACTAGAGTCAACCATTCAAAAATCTTATTTTGAGGATGGAACTAAAGGTAAATTGGTAGGTAAAAAAGCTTACCTAACAATTGAAAAGGAAGACCCACTTTTCATTATATTCAAAGGGTTGAATAATATTACAGCCAAACTAACAAATGAGGATCTTATTGATGGATCTATGCGATGTGTGGTTGATGAAAGTGAAGATATTATAAATCTTTACCCTGTAAACAACTATTGTGTTGTAGAACAAGAAAAATATTCCTTTTATTAGTATGCGTTTTGATTTTGATGATATAAATCTCATTCCTAAGAAGTGCATTGTTGATTCTAGGAGTGAGTGTAATACTTCCTTAAAGTTTGGAAACCACACATTCAAACTTCCAATCGTTCCTGCTAATATGGAATGTGTTCTTGATATGGATTTATCCAGAAAACTAGCGGAAAATGGATACTTTTATATCCTACATAGGTTTTTCACAGACCAAATGATTCTAGCATTCATAAATAATATGAATAAAGATAATTTGGTAACATCAATTTCACTTGGAGTCAATAAAGATTCTTATGATTTAATTGATAAAATCACAAAATATGAACTAAAAGTAGATTTCATAACAATTGATATTGCACATGGACATTCCAATAAAATGTACAATATGATTAAGTTCCTAAAAGAGAATATGCCAAATACATTTATAATTGGTGGTAATGTATCAACTGTCGAGGCTGTATTTGAACTTGAAAAATGGGGTGCGGATGCTGTGAAGGTAGGTATTGGACCAGGAAGTGCTTGCACAACATACCCATCAACTGGATTTGGTTCAAGAAATTGTCAAGCATCAACCATTTATCATTGTGCAACTGTTGCTAATGTTCCTATTATTGCTGATGGTGGTATTAAAAACCCAGGAGACATTGCTAAATCACTTGCACTTGGTGCTACAATGATTATGACTGGTGGTTTAATGTCTGGTTATAATGATTCACCAGGTCACATTGTAGAGGTTAATGGTAAAAAGTATAAAGAATTTTGGGGTAGTGCTTCAAGTTTCCAATCTGGAAAGTCAAATAGAATTGAAGGTAGGAAAACATTAGTAGAATTTAAAAATGAGTCTATCTTAGATGGTTTGAAATACATCGAAGAGTGTCTACAGAGTTCTATATCTTATGGTGGTGGGAAAGACTTAGATGCTTTTATTAATGTTCAGTGGCTTTAGAAATAAAGTCATTGAAAGATAAAATAAAAGACTCTTTCAAATCAACCCACTCAGGTTTCCAAATCCACTTCCATTTTTTGGGAGTGGATTTTTTCTTTCCATATTCACGCCCGCAACCTACCTCTTAATCAAGTAAAAGAAGCTCGAATTTGACATTGCTTTAATTTCTTCCTCAACTTCTTTCATTTCTTCTTTACCACCACTGACCATATCCGATGCATTATACTTCACACCGCCTGGTAAACTGAAATCAAACGTCCCTAATAATCTACCTTGTTGCATTTTAGCCCAACCAGTAACATATTTAGTAAAATATGAATCAGAAAAAATATTCTCTGGTGGGATATTTACATAAGCTTCTAATACTAAGTGGTATTTAACTTGTGTTAATATATTTAACCTATGAGTTAACTGATTAAAATGGAACTTAGTAGTATAAAGATTCATTTGATTCATCATATCAGCCATGGTATCAATTAGAGTTTTATAAACCCCTAATTCACCAATAGTCGTTACATAAGAAGATAGGTAGGGTTGATTTGTAACACCCAAGTTAACTGATAAGTTAGGTACATTTAAACCTAACTGTAATAGTTGTGTATTTTGTATTTGATAAATCCAAGTAATAGATTGAATTTCACAAGGTAGTTCAACATATTTATAGTTGGTATATTCTTCTGTTCTAAAGAGTGCTTCATTCACTAAATAATACATCTTAGAAACAGCATATTGATAGTTCTGATAGAACCAAGGAAGTGCTCTAGTTTCAATAAATTGTCTTATTGCGTGATCTGGTAGATTTTTTGGAAGTGCTCCACCAATTGTCACATCTGTTTGAATTATATCAATAAATTCTTCTATTGAATAAGCGCTCATAAATAGTAATATTTCTTTTATATATTAAAATTTTATGAGCATAAAAAAAACCTCTCATTTCTGAGAGGTTTTTTTATTAAAAATCCTCGTCTGGATTATTAAAATCAATACTTCTATCTGATGGTTTCTGATACTCTCCAACTTTTTTCTCAAAAAAGTTAGTTTTTCCTTGAAGTGAAATCATATCCATAAAATCAAATGGATTTTGTGTATTATATACTTTAGGACAACCAAGTTCCATCAACCAAAAGTCAGCAACAAACTCAATATATTGTTTCATAAGTTCTTTATTCATTCCAATTAGTGATACTGGTAGAGATTCTGTGATGAATACTTTTTCGATATCTACTGCTGAACAAATAATTTCCTTAATTCTATCTTGAGATAGTTTGTTTTGGATATACTTATTATAAATTAGTGTTGCAAATTTACAATGTAGTCCTTCGTCTCTTGAAATAAGTTCATTTGAAAAGGCTAAACCTGGCATCAAACCTCTTTTCTTTAACCAATAGATTGAACAAAAAGATCCTGAGAAGAAAATACCCTCAACTGCTGCAAAAGCGATAAGTCTTTCAGCGAAAGATTCCGATGAAATCCATTTTAGTGCCCAATCTGCTTTTTCTTTAATAGAAGGGAAGTTATCAATAGCATGGAACAACATATTTTTCTCTTTTTCATCTTTGATATAAGTATCGATTAAGAGTGAATATGTTTCTGAGTGTACATTTTCCATTGCGATTTGAAATCCATAGAAAGATTTTGCTTCTGGGTATTGTACTTCTTTCAAGAAGTTTTCAGCTAGATTTTCATTTACAATTCCATCAGATGCGGCGAAGAATGCTAGAACCATTTTAACAAAGTGTCTTTCATCATCATTTAATTTTTCATCCCAATCTGTTTGGTCTTGGCTTAGATCAATTTCTTCTGCTGTCCAGAATGAGTGTTCTGCTGTTTTGTACATTTCCCAAATATCGTGATATTTAAGGGGAAACATTACGAATCTATCTTTATTTTCTTGTAGTATGTGTTCCATAGAATTTATTTTTATTTATATTAATTTTTAGTATTAAGGTTTTGTTACAGATCGCAAATCGAAAGAGAATTGTCTTATACCCTCTACCAGTACAGATACTCTACCACTTATACTTTCTCCTGAAAGTATAGGATTTCCAGATCCCAAAGGATATTGCTGGGAACCTGGTATAGTAAATGTATAAGTATTTGTAGATGAAACACCACTAGCAACAGACGCTTGATTAAATCCGACTACAGATACTGATGGATCTTGATTTGTGCCGCGTTTAGTAAGAATTGATATATCAACGGTTCTACCACTTGTTGCATTAAATTGTATTGTAGCTACAAAAGAATCATTTACTGCATTATAGACAAAACTAACAAATTTTATATCTTCAAATTGAATGTTTTTTGTAGAAGAAGTCGTGGTAAATGAACCATCAGTAGCTTTTAATACATATCCTCTATACCATCTTTTTTCACCAAAGTCACCATACCCCGCACTGGTAACTGTTTCAGATGATGTGGTAATGGGACCAAATTGTGTTGTAGATTCTACTGGAGTGAATGTGCTATTTAGTGATTGTTGTACCCCATATAAGAATCCTACTCCATTTGTGACTGTAAATGTGAATATTGCCTGACCATTTCCTTCGAGTCCATCGATTGATGTTATCACAGATGTTGGAGAAGAAAGTGGTCCGAGAATTGGAAGGGCTGGGGTTGTTCCAATACCAGCATTAGTATGGATACGAATCGTACCATCAACCGATGTATATTCAGCCCAGGCCAAAATTGCATATCTGGTATTTGGTGCAATATATGGTAGAATATTAATTGTTTGTGAAAATTGGAAACTACCATTTAAGATAGGTGTATCAGTATCGATAATATTTGTAACTGGGCCACTTACATCTTGATTTGCAATGCTCGGATGTAATGTGTAACCAACAGCATTTATTGCTGGTGTGGTACCAGGTCTCATGGAATTTACAGTAACAGTAACAGTTGGTGTATTAGTTGTAGTATTCGTAACACTAAATTGAAGTATTGGTAGGTTAACTTCTCGAATAACATTACTATACACATAAGTAAGACCGTCATACAAATAAGCTCTTACATACCATGGTCTAAAACTTGCTTGGAAATTAGTCTGACCTGGACCAGCGTAAAATGTTGTACCACCGGCGGAATCTAATCTAGACGCACCTGTTCGAAGAATATTGAATGTGTTAACAGCATTCACGATCAATGAGTTTATATTACTAACTGAAGTTGAAAAAACAAAACCTGGATTCCATAAACTTGATACTCCTGTACTAACTGATACAAGAAGTTCTTGGTAACTAAAAGCACCAAGTGGGTCACCAGAATTGTAGAAGTTATAGGATTGTATTGGTTTGGTGGAATCTTTATAAGTGGTACTACTCAATTTAAGATCTACTATTGTAGGATTCACTGGTGTTGTAAATTGTATTTGATTTCCATAATAAGTGATACCGCCTGTTGTTGCATAAGCTCTAATATAGTATAAAGTACTAGCTGATAATATCTGAACGTCAGGGCTATTAAATGTTCCAACCCCAGTACCATTTGATGTGAAATTGTTAACTGATAGTATAGGCGATGGATTTATAGACCAAACAACACCTCTAGCAGTTATAGCAGGAGTGTCCCAAGTAATACTAGAACTAATAATATCTAATTTATTTGAGAATGAGTTTTGTACTGTACCAGTAGTAATTAAATATGTTGTTATGGCGAGTTGTGATGGAGAATAGTTAGTTCCAGCTTCATTTGTGGCATAAGCCCTTACATAGTATATAGTTCCAGAAAGTAGACCTGTTATCGAACTATTGAATGATCCTAAACCACTACCATTAGTTGTAAAATTGCTAGCTCCCAAAACAGGATTTTGAGCAGTTGACCAAACAACACCTTTTACTGTAACATTTCCACCTCCTGCATTAGTAACATCACTGCCGTTTATTTGTATAGAAGTATTTGTTATAGTTCCAACAGTTCCTATTGTAACAGTAGCTCTAGTAATTGAAGTAGTAGTAAAACTTCTTACTATTCCAATATTTGTACCGGCTGGATTTTTAGTGTAAGCTTTAAAGTAATAATTTACCCCAGGAGATAATGGTGATAATATAAGAGAGAAAGGACCAAGTTGCACATCTGTACCGGCAGGTACTTTTGTTGCGGCTGTTGTTACTGTTGTTCCAACAGCTGGTTGTGATGGAAGATTTTCTTCTAGTGTTGACCAGTAGAAACCAACCTCATCTATATCTACATAACCTCCCAAATCAACACCTGTAGTACCATTTAAAGTAGCGGAATTAGCAGTTACTGAGCCTGAGCTTACAGTTACTACGGCGACCCTTGATGTTGTGGTGAATGTTCTTGTACTACCATAACCAACACCAGCACTATTCCTAGCAAAAGCTCTGTAATAATAGGTAGTTCCTTCTACTAAACCTGTAATTGCTGCATTATAATCAGCTCCTGATCCTGTTAGATCAATATTGGAATCAGTAGGATAAACCGGATCTGCAAATTCATCAGTCGTCCATACAACACCTCTAGAAAGTACTACAGTTCCACCATTATTTGAAATAATTCCACCACTTTGTGCACCTTCAAAACTAATGGTAATAGCCGTTTTTGTAGTCAAAGTAGGAACATTAAAAATATCTATGGTATAAGTGGTTCCTCCTTCAATAATTCCTTTATTGAATGCAAAAGCTACTACATTATAAGATTTACCAGGTGTTAAATTTAAATTAAGTGTGAAATAGTTATTAGGAACTGTTAGTTGAGATGTGCTGAGAGTATAATTTGTACTAACAATTTGTTCTATAAAAGACCCAGACGGTTGCTCCCTATAACGAAATCCAACTGTTACTGGTTGACCGTAATAATCACTATTTCCAAATAGTGTAGAGTTAACATAAGCTCTGAGTGTTACAGAACCTGATGGGTTGTTGACCTCATTTGGGGTATTTGGCCTAACAACGTTAGGTGAATAAAGAGTTTCGAACTGTAAAATATTACCATAACCAACACCAGCAGAGTTTATAGCATAAGCTCTATAATAGTATAATGTGTTTAGATTTAATCTGGATAGAGTTACACCAAAATTTGTTATACCAGATGCTAGGGAAACTTTACCAACTCCAACTGTATTTACATCAAAAGGAGTGCTGGAGAGTGAATAAAGAATACCAACTTCAGTTACTGTATCACCACCAATATTTGTAATTGTTCCACTAGCAGTAGCAGATTGTTTTGGTTGTCCAAGAACTAATTCAAAAGGATATAAGTTATTATATGCCATCGACACTGTTGTAACAGCAGGTGTTGTATCAGTTGTGAATGATGCTACTGAAGAATAAGCCACTCCGGCATTACTTATAGCATAAGCTTTAACATAATAAGTTTTACCTGGTAATAATCCATTTAATGTGCCTGTAAAATCACCTATTCCAGAACCATCGGTAGTTCTAAATCCATTTTCTAAAGTTGGATCTGTCGAAGGTGATTCAATCCAAACTATACCTCTTTGTAAGATAGGTTGATTTCCACCTGTTACATTACCTTTTATCTTGGCTATGACACTTGTTATTTCATTAATATCTGTAGGTATAGTTACCGTTAGAGTAGGGAATATATAAGTTGTAAACACTAATTCATTACTACTGTAAACATTATTACCAGCATCTATTCTTGCATAAGATCTCAAGTAATAAGTTGTTCCTTGTGATAAAGATTCAACTCTAAGTTCCCATTGCTCATTCGTATTGGTATAGAATGGTGCACCATCTTTTATTTCTTCTATTCTAGTTGGTATACTATTAGCATTTGCAACATTAATCGTAGAAGTTGACCAAACAAATCCTCTAGTTCTATATCCACTAGAATTTCCACCAAGGTCAGTAACTTGACCAGAAGCAGTTGCATAATTTCCTGTGAACGAAGCGGTTACCGCAATTACAGTCAATACCGATGGTGAACTAGAAGTTAGATCTATTTCTTGACCATATCCATAAAAGGTACCATTGTAGGCATATGCTCTAATTTCATAATTTGTTGATGGTGATAATGGTATGGTTATCGGATTAGTACCTGGAATATTTGTAACTCCTGTTCCACCAAATTCGAAAGTGCCAGTTTGTGTTTTCAATCTTATTAAAATACCAGATGATGTGATAGTACTATTGCCATTGAAGTTTATAATAACACCAGACAGAGCGGATGTGGTTGTAATACTAGAAGGTGATACAGTGGTAACCTGAGGTGCTGAAATACTAGCAACTAATGTTGGTCTTTCTACTATAGGTGCTCCGAATCTATCTCTTGTAACTTTATAATGTTGATATATTTCTTGTTCAGTTAATGCTCTATTATAAACTAATACTTGAGCTATATCTCCATAAAAATAACCATCAGTAGTTGATGTATCAGTAAGTATGTCGGTATTTGATCTTCCAATATGAGCACTTCTGAGTGGTGGATTAGTAATCAAAGTTTGATTTTTAATATTTAACAATCGTCCATTAACAAATAATCTCATTTCGGAGTTACTATAAACAAAAGCTATTTGGAACCATTCATCTGGTACCATTCCTGCTACGTCAAGTACAGTGGCTAAGGCGCCAGCACCACCTATTGAGAAAGAACCAGGCTGACCTAAAACCGTTGGATATTTTATACCAACATATCTATTTTGTCCAGTTGTATTATAAGTTCCATATGAGAAGATATATCTATATTGACCTGATGCAGATGGTTTAACTCTAGCCCAAGCAATTATAGTAGATGGTTCGCTACCAGATGGTAAATTAGTTGGAGAAAAACTTATGAAACTATTGCCTTTTTGGTCTAAATTTGATGAATTTGATGTTTTAAATCCATTGAAATTAAAATGACCACCATTAAACTGACTAAAAGTAGGTAAAGTTCCAGCAACAGTTGTGATGCCTTGAGTAACAGACGATTGTGTTAAGGTTCCATTTCTATTTGAACCACTTATATCTGAAAAAGTTAATCCTGTTAAGTAATAAGAAGAAGGTTCTGCACCATCTACATAAAGTATTCTTCCAAAAGTTGGTTCTTGGTTATAAGTAGATTCATTTGATTTATAAGATGTAGGCAAAGCTGCATATAATTTTTGTACTTCTGCGTCAGATAAGGTTCTATTGTGTATTGTCACATTGAATATTTTACCATTAAAAGGGTGTCTGTAGCCAGGAACCCAATCACCTATTCTATATCCCTTATTTGTCCAATCATAACTTCCTGTGTTAATAGTGTTAGTAGTGCTTAATACACCATTTTTATAAATAGAAATGGTTCTAACACCAGCAGATGTTGAAACTTTTACCGTAGCGTGAAAAATTTCATTGAATTGGAATATATTGACAGCGCTTATTTTAAGAGTAGAACCAATATTGTCTGATAATAAAAAAATTGTTTTATTATCTTCTTTTAATCCAAACATTAAACCCAAGGAAGGATTCCCAGTATTCATAAATAATGGACCAACTAAACCAGTTGAAAAAACTGTTTGGAGAGTTGATGGAGCAGAACTATTTCCATAACATTGTACCCAAGCAGAAATAGTAAAATTTTGACCTGGTTCAACAGTAAGGGTTCCTTCAGCATAACTAGTAAAACCCTCAACACCTGGTAAAATAAGTCCACTATTGAATTGTGCACCTCCAAGTAATCTAGCACCATTAGAATACATACTATTATCACCCCAACCAGCACTAGTACCTTTTTCATTTAAATAAAGGATAATATCCTTAGAAACTTTTTTTGTTCCTATTGATGAGAGTTTAATCCTAGAATCTGAATATTCTTTAATAACTTGAGCTGGTGTTAATGTCTTATTCCAAAATTTAACTTGTGCTATTTTACCAAAAAAATATGATGCAATTCCTTTATCATATCCAACAGAAACATTTGGGCTTGTAGTACCTATGTTAGTAGATATAAAACTTTGAACTAAGTTTCCGTCCAAATAAAAATTATATTTGTGACTTTCCTCTGAAGCACCACCTGTTGGTTGTTTTGTCCAAACTAAATGATACCATTTATCCAAGGAATATGTAGCATTTGTTGGTTGTAATGCGGCTCCTGACCCACCAAAGTAAAATCTATTTGTTGTGGGTCCAACAAAGGGAAAATATAAATCCCCACCAACCTGAAATGGTGAGTTAGTAGAACCACTATTAGCAAAAATTGCACTACCCAAAAATCCAGAAGCAATACCAAATTTAACATAGGCTGAAATAGAAAAGTTATTTCTAATAGTAAGTTGAAGAGTATTGTTTCCGAAATCAATTCCACTACCACTACCAAAATAAAATGATCCACCTTCTTCCAAATCAAAAATTGGCGTTCCAACTATTATTCCATCTCCAACATTCTGAGTATTATTTTTTGCTAGATTTATTACAGTGTTTCCACCATTGTAACAATCAATATATCTGAAATCTACAAAAAGAAACAAATCTGGATCTATTGGATCTGTAAATAATCTTGTTTGTATTGGATTTATTGGCATACAATTAATTCTTATATTCTATTATTGCTTGTTGTATTGTGAGCCGTGTATTCGCTGGTGTACTATCATTTGCAATACCAAAAAATACATCAATCTCCCCTTCTACATTTGTATTTACTGTTCCGGTATTGGATATGAAAGATTTACTGACACCAGAACCTGTTGCGAAACCAGTTCCGTTTACAAATGTGTTAGTTAAGCTGTATTCTTCAATTCTCATATAAGCTGCAAATTGACCACTAGAACCCAACGATCTACAAGTTATCATAAAGTTTATTTCTATTGGATTGGATATAATCAACTGTGGTACTACACTATTTACGGTAACAAGTAATGATCCACCAATTTTCAATTCATAAGTTATTGTAATTCCAGCTGGAACTGTTGGGCCAATAGTTTGGATTGTACCTACATATTTACCAGTAACAACTTTACCAACTGCCCACCAGTAAGCTGGTATTACTTTACCACCAGATGGTATAATAACATTTGGTTTAGATATAGCTGTTGCACCACTAAATATAGATGTAACTGAATCAGCGCCTATTGAATAGATACCGAGAGTTTCGATTTCACCACCTCTTGATATACTTCCATATGCATCTACTACAAGGTTTGAAAAAGATGTTTCTGAACTTGTGAATCCTGGGTTAAAGTAATGTACTAATATATCATCATCAACATCGGAAACTGGTAAAGTTATTGTACGATCACCAGTCAAGGTCTCATTTTCAACATTGAGATTTACTGAATAACCACCGAATAATGAGGCAGTTGCTGGTTTACCAAAAGATATAGTAGCTCCAGTGAACTCAATATTATCTTTATCGAAACGAGTCATTCTAATGTTATCTCTGTAGAAGTCTATACTACCATCTAAACCGGTTTGTAACCAAAGTCTACTATTGGTAAGACCAGTTGTTTTATCTTGAACTCCTATTCTTACACTAGCAGTACTATCATCTTTTAATATTAATTTTCTAGATACTGATTGTGTAGGTGTTCCAAATCCAACATTACCAAAGTTTATAGATCTAGCATTTGAACCAGTCACAGTTATTTGTGATTGAGTTCTTCCATCACCACTTATTGTTATTGGATTTGTGAATGATTTAGTACCACCGATTGTTTGAGTTCCTTCTGTCATTACAAAAGAAGCACTTGATCCAACATTTGGTATAGTTAAGGTGTTTCCACTCTGAGATGCTATTAATAGAGATGTTGAATTCACAATATCGTCAAGAGTAGTCCCTGAATCAACTGATGAGTAGATTGGAACAGACCATCTTTGACCAGTTTGTACATCTCCACTTCCACCTCCACCACCAGATACAGTTGCCCATATTGGTAGATTATATCCATTTGACTTTAAATAAACATCTGTTGATGTAGTAGCTGAGAAAGCAGTCCAACCACCAGCATATCTCACTAATATAGAACCAGTTGGTCCAGTTATAGGAGTTAATTCAGATGGTCCAGTTGGACCTTGTGTACCAGTGCCACCACCACCAGTTGGGCCTTGTGGTCCAGTTAATCCACCACCAACAATTATTCTACCATTAGTAATTGATTGAGCTAAGCTAATACCAACTTGATCTACACTTGAGTGGCTGATTGATTGTGGTATTATAACTTCATTGTTTTCATCTAAAACTTGTACAATTGGATATACACCAAGATTGTGTGAGAATGTAGCAGTGGTTCCTGTGAATACTTTTATTTTCTGACTGATACCTGCTGGTCCAGCAAAACCACCCCCACCACCAGAAGTTAATAAATCATATAAAGTTCCTTCTGATTGGAAATTAAGTGCGGTTCCAGTATACCACATATCACCACTAATAGGTGCTGATGGACCATTGGAAGCTGTTAAGAATCTTATTTGTGATTTATCAGCGGTAGCTTCTTGTATAGTTAACCAAGCAGGTAAACCAGTTGGATATACTTTCAAAATGTCCTCGGGATTCGCTGGCACTGCATCACCAACAACTACTATCTCACCACTAGAAGGTGATGAAACACCACGTAATATAAGTCCATTTGGAAGTTCATTTTTACGGACGTTATCAGAAATATTAGTCCATGTATCACCACTATCGGTTGTTTTCGCGACATAACTAAAATCACCAACTGCATAACCATCAGTAGAATTTAAGAAATCAATAGAACGAATACGGGTAGAAACAAGTACTCCAGTCCAGTTAGCACCACTGTCAATCGTTTTAAAAATAGATGTATTACCTTGAGTTTCTGGTTCACCACCTACAAGAACTGTAGTTGCATTTAAAACATAGATTGTATCAAAGTCAACATATCCATAACCACCATTTGAATATGGGTTAGTCTCACTACCCCAGTTTTGGCCACTATCGGTACTCTTTATTACTGATGATGGGTAACCACCATCTCTTCTTCTACCACTTATGTAACCAGTAGCACTAGTAAATTGAACTGCGAAATAAGCAACCTGATTTGTAGTCCCTATCTGTGTCCAAGTACCACCACTATTTGTCGTTCTGTATATTCTACCATAACCAACTGCGACCGCAATACTTGTTGATAAAGCCCAAACTCCTCTCACACCACGGCCTGTTAAAGGGTCATTGCCCCAACCACTTATTGATTGGTCTTGCCAGGTGGTACCACCATTACCAGTGTATAAAATAGTACCGTCATCACCGACAGCCCAACCTACACTAACACTTGCGAAATGAACCGCGTTCAAAGTAACAGTAACATTACTTGTTTGTTCCGTCCAAGTATCACCACCATTAGTAGATTTTCTAATAAGACCAGAATCTCCAACTGCATATCCTGTATCACTATCAACAAAATAAATAGCTCTTTCATTCCTTACTCTACCAACTTGTAAATTAAATGTGTTTCCAGAATTGGAAGAACGGAAAAACGTTCCTTGGTCCTCAGATAGTACAATAGATTCAACTAAACTGCTACTAGCACTTATAATCGCAACACCACCACCAAAGTTAGCTCTATCAGCTTCTGCAAAGAATGACCAAGGTGAATAATAGAACTTACCACTATTGGAGATTTCACCCAAAGGATCATTTTCATCATTTGTGAAGAAATTCCTACCAAGTGGATCTGTATTCTTAGCTGGTTTTTCAACTTTACCTTGTGCGTAGAATGAAACTTGACTTGATGTGAGTGTATTTATGTTTGAGTAATTCTCATTATAAAATACATTACTAGGTCTAGCAGCAAAGAAGTCAGCAGAAATCTTACCATGTGGTCCGAAACTCTTATGGTAAATACCAAATGAGTAATCAGGATTTCCAGATCCAACACTTTCAATAAACATATTTGTATGTCTATCTTGATTAAACCTAGATACGGTAGAACCTTTCTTAACTGGTGGATCCATATTTACAACAGTCTTCAAATAATGATGAACTGTGTTTTGGCTTCTTACTCTACCTTGACCTAATGTACTATCTTCATTTGAGTCATTTAACTGGAAATTATTATCATAATAGTTATCAGATGGGAATCCACCGTTTTCAGTATATTGGAAGTTAACAATATCAGCTAAATGTCCAATATCATTCCATTGATGGTGTTGTATTGAAGTACCTTTACCAACCATAAATCCACCAACATTAACATAGGGACCAGAGTTAGTAAATCCTCTATTTAGGTTTGCTAGTGCAGAACCATCGGCTAAACTAATATTAGGTGCTGATACAAATGATGTCCACTCTGAAATATTAATAATCGGACTACCTTTATAGTAATTATTAGCTCTATTTGCAGTACTTATATAAACACTAGAATCTATTAAGAATCTATCATGTTTTTTATTTGGTGTAGTATTATTACTTCTTTGGGAGAATAACTTAGGAACACCTTTATCATAATAAATTATATTTGCTAATGAGTTCTTCCAAGAAACTTCTTGTTTAATATTATAAGTCTGTGAGGAAGTAGATGAAACATAACCGTGTGAAAATGTTACTGTACCAGTTGCATCATATCTAGCATAATTTCCCCAAAGAGATGTTGCTCCTACTATATTATGTGTAATATCACCTTTTTGTGATACTGTTCCAAATGTCATTCTATTAGAAATAGAAGATGTTGCAGTATCGGATAACGGACCGAATGAAATCTGTTGATCTTCAAATCTCTTAAATCCTTTAATAAACTGACCACCCTCAGTCATAACAAATTCTTGTGATTTGTTATTTGATGGGATATTATATGAAAGACTTTGACTTATTGTAATTTGTTCAATTTCAATCGAAACTGTTCCAACACCACCAGTCACTGTCCAAGAAATCTCATCATCGAGTTTTAATCCATCCTCAAAATAAAGTCCTAGTCTACCTTTTTGCCCTGTTTTTTGCTCTGTTATCAAATCGAACTGATTAGTTCCATCATAGAAGAATAGATTATCACCAGTATACCACATATCACCAGAAGCTCTATTAGATGGTCCAGTACCAGGATTTAACCTGATTTGAGATTTAGATGTGGTAGCAGCTTGAATTTCTAACCAAGCATTAAGTGCAGTTCCAAATGTAGCTCCTCTATCAATTAATAAACCACCACCAAGATTTGCCTTATCAGATTCTGCGTAGAATGACCAAGGTTCCATTGCATATGAGTAAGTTGCTACCCATTGAGTTACTGGACTTTTGAAATCATATGTTGGTCTACCAGTTGGATCAAATACAGATGACAGTGTAGCAGATAATGATAATCCAGTGGATCTTGATACAGATGATTTAGATTGTGCAAAATAACCTATATGGTGGTTAATTTTAGCATCTGCAGTTTGATTACCAACTCTTGATGAGAAGTAATCATAAGCATAATCAATATAACCATTTGATACTTCTTGTCTTGTGAATACACCAATAGATCTTGATACAGTTGCATAATCTCTATTTAAAGTTGAAACACCACCAACACCAGGATTTACAAATAACACTGTTGTTTGAGTAAATCCGTAAAACGCTGTTTTGCCAGAATGTTCTTGGAAACCAGTTTCTAAACGCATCCAATGATGTAGTAAAGTATTTACATTACTTGTATCTGCTTGTGAAAGCATTTTTGAATGATCGAAGTTAAAAATAAAGTTATCTAAATGTTCTGGGTCTAATAAGTTTGGTCTAGTTGAATATGTTGGAGTACTTAACCAAGCAATTTTACCATTAGTAGCAGATATAATCATTGGGTGCCAGAAATTATCAGTAGAGGAAAACGTAAAGTTTTCTGGTCTCCAACCTCTTACAAATCCATCAAGTGATGAATATGTAGGTGAGAAAATATCAACATCATTCCAAAGTGGAGTGGTTTTATACCTACCTATCGATTGGTTCCAAGGATTTTGTACTTGTGCTTCGAATTGACTATTTCCAACACCAGGATTCCTAACTGCATTTCTATCGAGTTGACCACTAAGATTTTCAGAGTTTGGTACAACCGGAGATCCCCCAACATTTCCATTTCGTTTACCGTAAGCATTGTGGTGAATAACATCCAAATGTATTGCTTTTGAAAATAATTGTGTGTTCGAGGCGTTTTTTATCAATGGAAAAAGTGAACTCACACCATGAACCACTCTTGAATCTGGTAGGGTGGTTGGAGTTGGAACTGCGGTGTTTGTAGTAAATAGAATACCATTTTGATAATTTGAAGGGTGATCCCAAGATTTTATCATTTGATGACTAACTCCACCATCATTCACTGATCCATCACCAAGATTTAAAAATATAGAAGGTGTTCCTGTACCAACCCAATTAATTGTGGATGTATTGGTATAAGGATTAGACCATATAGTTCTTGCTTTATACAATCTAAATGTTAAAGAACCATCAATTGGATTTGAACCACCAACAACAGCAGTATTAGTAGATCCTGAGGTTAGATTTGTATTTTGTTTAGCTGGACTAATATTGAGTTGGACTCTTCCATCAAATGACATGTTCGATACTATTGCCTGATATTTATGAACAGTTTGATTGAGTGCGACATTAAATACACCAAGAAGATTACCACCGATCACTCCAACTCCCCTTGAAGTAATAAGATAATCACTTGTAGTAGTATCGGATACATCTGGAATGTTATAAGTTAATGATGCGGTTGTAGTACTCAAAGCATTATTAGCAAACTGAATACTTACTGGTCTGAGACCTACAGTAGACGGAATTGCTGCTGTTGGTCCAATTTCTAATCCACTTTGACCATTTGTATAAAGTGGTATAGTAGGTGAAACACCACTGGGTTTATCTAAATAGTAAAACCCTGTAGCGTTAGTATAAGTATATGGTAAAATTGTACCAGGTCCAATTGATCCAGTTGGTCCACTTGGTTGATACACCAATGCTAAAGCAGATCCATTTGGAAATCCAGTTATAGCACTACCTGGTGTACCAGCTAAATTAGTCACTGATACCTCATAGTATCCCATTGAAGCACTTCCTAGTATTTGTGATACAGTACCTACTCTGAGTGTTAATGCTCTAGTATTAACAAAAGGTGTCGCCGCTATGGTCCAAGTAATAACATCTCCAGTTTTCCATGTTGGTACAAAATTATCAATAGATATGGAAGACATATCGGCCTTACTAATAAACATTTTAGTTATAGCTGCTGTTGTATTATTGAAGTGTACTTTTCCAACACCAATACCAAATGAACCTACTCCAAATGCGTCATTCCGATAAGGTATTCCCGATGTTGTAATATCATATTCCCAAACTTGAGCTGCCTTAAATCCAACTTGAGACACCAAATTCCAATTTGCAGTTGGTGTGGGTATTATTAGACTTGGAGTTCCTCCAGTATTAGCATTAACATCGTTAGTTGCTATATAACTTGATCCAAGGTAATAAACAACATCATTTTTTAAATAACTGGTTGTTCCATCATATGTACTTTTCCAATTCATACCAGTGGCTCCTTGGGGACCAGTTGGTCCTTGAACACCGGTGAATCCTTGTGGGCCAGTAACACCTTGGGGACCAGAACCTTGTGGACCAGTTGGTCCTTGAACGCCTGTAAATCCTTGTGGACCAGTAACACCTTGGTTACCGGTAAAACCCTGTGGACCAGTTCTACCTTGATTACCGGTAAATCCTTGTGGACCAGTATTACCTTGAGGACCACTCAGTCCACCACCTGTAATAGCATATCCGGTTCTATTACTTGAAAATGTAAGGTTATAAGACATACTACTACTGTGTAGTATGGTATAATCAGTAAATGGAGTCATCAATTGACCAAAACCATCTATAACTTGTACCAATGGATAAGCTCCAAAACTGTGTGTAACAACAATTTGATTTTTAGATGAAAAGGGTGTATTCAACGTTGATGCCGCATCAGTTCCTCTTTGACCAACTAAACCTTGTGGACCTGTTTCGCCCTGTACACCTGTATGTCCTTGTGGGCCAGTAACACCTTGATTACCAGTAAATCCTTGTGGACCAGTTCTACCTTGAACACCAGTAAAACCTTGTGGACCAGTAAATCCTTGTACACCAGTAAATCCCTGAGGGCCAGTCTCTCCTTGATTACCAGTAAAACCTTGTGGACCAGTAAAACCTTGAACACCAGTATGTCCTTGTGGGCCAGTTTTTCCTTGAGGACCTGTGCCCTGTGGACCAGTATTTCCTTGTGGTCCGGTATTACCTTGAGGACCACTTTCACCTTGAGCGCCGGTTTCTCCTTGAGCACCCGTATAACCACCACCCAATACTACATAACCACTATATTCACCTACGAAAAGAACTGAAATTTCTCTAAATTCAGGAGTTTGTAAAAATGAAAGGCTATATTCAATACCAGCTGTTAATAAATTCTTATTGTAATCAATTACTTGAACCAAGGGGTAATCACCAAATGAATGTGTTACAGTTATTGAAGCAACATCACCTGGCGCACCTACAGCCAATCCAAATGGGAAAATAGTTGTAGTGAAACCATCTCTACCAGCTAAACCAATACCAGTTGGTCCTTGTGGACCTGTATATCCTTGTGGACCAGTTTCACCCAATCCACCACTAGAAAATAAAACTAAATCATCAGGTCCTAATCCGTCCTTCCACCAATATAAATAACCTTCCGCAGTTTCTCCTTCAGGCTCTACAATTATTCTAACGGTCATTGTTAAGAATCTAAGTTCATCTCGAACACTTTCCTTAGCTAAACTCAAAGCTTCTTCCAACGTGGATCCTTTATAGGGCCCAGACAACCAATCAAGTGGATAACCACCTTGTAAAATTTCTATGCCGTAATTAAATCCCGTCCTATCACTTGGTCTTAAGTCTTGTTGTGCCATCCGTTATAATGCTTTTTTTATTTATTTATTAATCTGGTATTATAGTTATTTGATGATAATTATTTCCATTTCCTGCTGGATATGGTGAAGCTTGAGAAGCACCATAAACTTTATATTGAGTTGTAGAACCATCATAGTTTTCTATACCTACTGTTACATAATTATTCAAATAATTATTTGTCAATGGACTTGTAGCACTGATTGCTGGTGCAACATTACTCACTTGTGATATTTTATAAGTATTAGGTATTGCCACAACAAAAACTCTTTTGGATGTACCAGTAAATAATCTTATAGTACCTACAGTGTTGTTGTACCAAGCCTTTGATTGAACTTTAACTTTGAATAAATCTGTGTCAAGATTAAATAAGTTTATTAATGAAGTTCTAGTAGGTGTAGTAGTCAACCAACTGTCACTTGCAGGTCCATAATAAAATAATGGTTCAAAGGTGACTGTTTTAGTCTGACTATCTACATCTCCAACTGAATCTGTTGCTCTTAATTTATAAGTCAATGACGTTGCGGCAACATCAGCTACTTTGTTTATTGGTTGTGTAGAATCATGTAGTACTGATGGAATAGGACCTCCATCACCAGATACAAAATTTTGGATTCCAGACAATGATGCAAAATTTGGTTCACTATTTTTCTTCCAAAGTAAATTCCATGTTTGTAAGTTTACTGATGGTGTAATTCTAGTTGCACTTCCACCTAAATCAGAAGATACATTTCCTTTCTCCCTTAATATATCTGTTTCACCAAAATCTGATTCTATGTCAGTTCCAGATATAGTTAATAAAACATCTGGTAATACATAATCAGTTACGTCAATAAAATCCACTGCGAAAGCAGAATCACCCCTTGTATCGGTAACTGTATATCTGAAATAATAAATATCTTGGAATGATGTATTAGCATTATATGAATATGGAAATGGTCTATCTGGTGATGATGGATCTTCTTTTGGTATTACTGTGTCGAATAGTGGTACCCAAATAGCATTAGCATTATCAGGAGCATTAGGAAAATCACTAAACTCCAACTTGGCAGATGAGAATGTGGCTTTAGTTCCATCCTCTAATACATTATTTATTGTATAACCCCATAAGAGTGAGAACTCAATAGTAGGTGTTCCATAAGGAATATTTAGCGGTAGTTCTATGTTAAGGGTAACCGTAGGTTTTAAGTTTTCATTGAGTACCATAAATATAAATTGTTCTATTGTTTTTCCTTTAGATGGTATTACTTCACCAGCATTATACCTACCAAAATATCTGTTATTTAGATTAACTGTAAAATCCTGTGTGAGTATTAACCCTGGTGATTGAGTCACCCATATTGGTAATGAATTAGATTCTGTTCCTAGACTGTACAAAAAAGAACCACTTGGTCCCAATCCTAATGCTGTCCAACCATATTGACCATATACCATGATATCACCAAATGTACCAGCTATTAAATCCATTCCATTTCCTGAACTACCACTAGCCGCCATTAAATCCCAACTTTGTGTAGCTACACTTGGAGTATAACCAAGGTTAGATGTTGTTATAGAGATATAACTAGAACCACTATATTGTACAACCTCATATAGATTATAAGTGGATGTTGTTGCATAAGAACCCATCCAAACAAATGAAGTGCCAGTTGAACCAGTTGCTCCATCCGATCCCTTGGAAGCTAATAGATTCCAACTCTGTGTCACTGTACTAGGTGTTAAACCAGGTGATGCAGTTCCAAGTGAAATATAACTAGAACCACTATATTCAACAACATTATAAAGTGAATAAGTAGAAGAAGTTGCATATGTACCTTGCCAAACAAATGAAGTACCAGTTGGCCCTTGTGGACCAGTAAACGCCATAGTCGAAACAGTGCCGATTCCTATGATTCTACCAAACTGATCTACTCTAAATGTTGGTGTTTCAAACATTGAACCATAAGTTACACCAGTTGTAACACTAACAGTAGCTAATGAAACAGTGAATGTATTTGAAACACTTATAGGTGTTGCAAACTTTGTATAATCTAATCCAAATGTACCACCACTTAAAGTTAATCCTTGAATATTAATTAAATTAAGACCAATTCCTAACTCAGATGTAGTTAATCCATTATAACCAAAGATTTGTCCCCACTTACCAACACCTTGTGAATCTGAATATAAAAAACTATAAGAAGCTTGACCACCATCTTGTATTTTAACAGCTCCTTGACTGCCAGAAATAAGTTCTAATTGAAATGAAGATTGTGTTTTACCAAATCTAACATAATTAATATTAGAAGCAGAAATAAAGCTGCTATAAGTATAAGCACCAACTTGGATTAAATTATTCATAAATCCAAGTGTCCTATTCTCATTACCTAAGAAATCAAAATCAATAACTTTAAAAGTTGTAGAACTATTTGTATAATGATCTACTCTAAACTCATCTTCAGTTCTAATAATAAGTCCACCATTAAACTCTTTTTCTAAATAATGATTCTGAGCATCTCCAAAATATAATCTACTTCCAGTTCCACTACCGCCAATATTTACAAATCCATCTACACTGAATGATGCAAAAGTATTAGATGGTGTTGATCCAATGTAAACATAAACACCCGTATCTGTTATTAAAGACGATGTTAGTGAATCTGGACCAGCAAACTTAGCTACTCTATTAAGATCTCCTTTAATATTAGCGCTCGTATTAGGAACCCAAACAAACTCACCACTATATGTAGATGTACTTAAAACATACCCATAAGTGAATGAACCAGTTATTGCTAACATTGATGGAGTTATTCCAAAAACGGATATAACTGCATTTTGAATTGGCCCAGATGCATATGTAAGACCAGCACCAATTAAAACATCTAATCTATATCCATATTTACTATCAGTCGCTAATAAGCTTTGTGATAAACCAGCACCAATAAAGTAATCAAGTGCTAACCTCTTTTCAGAGTTAACTTCATCTACAATATACCAACTACTAGTTTCACCTTTCTTTGGATATATTTTACTGAAGCCAGCATCTGGTTGCGAAACAGAACCAGTTAGAATCCACTGAGGTATATTAAGAATATTATTTGTCGCCATTTAAATAGTTTTTATATTTACCTTGTTATATATTAAAAAGATAATTTCCAAAATGGTTATTAGGAGTAAAAATTAAAGAAGAAAAAAATATTAAGAAAATAATTGAACCTTTCAGATTTTTTCTACTATATTTGTATTCTCAATGCGAGGATGTTGTAATGGTAGCCAAGTCGGACTTAAAATTCGATGGGAGTAATCTCGTGAGGGTTCGAGTCCCTCTCCTCGTACACAAAAAGGTCTCAAAGTTGAGACCTTTTTTATTTTAAACAAATCCATAACAAATCCATATATTCCTTATGGCACAAAAGCTTTCATTGAAGTTCAATCAATCAAAATTCTCGGATTTAGTAAGTAAGTTAAAAGACTTAACTGGTATAGAAGATGTTATCAAGATTAAATTTGATAGTAATCACATGATATTATATTCAGTTCTATCAAATGAACAACAAGTATCCGCATTAAAGGCATATATGGTTTCCACAAAGGATTATATTGATAACTTTACCAAAGAAGAAACCTTTGATTTTATAATTACATCAGCTTCAAAATTTGTAAAGAATATACAATTCTTCAATACAGAGAATCAAATAAAATTTGATATGATCTATAAACCATTACCAGAAGATGATAATTTAATGCACATAAGATCTGCTCAACTATCAAATGGTAAGTTGAAAATATCTTGTGTTGGAGGTGAACAATTTAAAATTAGAGAAGTTAATAAGAATTTTATTGATACTAGATTGAATCCTAAAAATTGTAGATGGTCTTTTAAGGTCTCAAGTAGTGACTTTTCAGATGTAAAGAAACTTTCTAGCATTAATGAGGAAAAAACCTTAAATATAAATGTCCAAGATGGTAAAGTAACTTTTAACGAGATTTCTAAATGGGAATTAGAAGTAGATACAATAAAATCATCAAACCAACATTTAGTCTTTGGTAAAAAATACCTATCAAATATCAATTTAGATGATGAATTTGTTAACTTTAATATTTTTGATACTTTTATCCTTGTGAAAGATAAGGAATCAAACCTTATGTTAAGTTTTGAACAGAATTTTGACACAGAAGATTAACCTTTTAATTATTTTGGTGTGTAACTTTTGTGAATTTTATAATACATGATGTATGTCTAAGGAAGAGAAATTAAAAAAAATAGAGAACCTAAAAAGACAAGCTTCAGATCTAAAAGGAGAAGTTGAATATTACAACGCGCTCCAATTAGCTTTGAAGCTTGTTTAATTACCCCCACAATTTAGGTTGTGGGGGTAATTCTGTACTTAATGGTAGTTACGGCGCATTTGCTGCACCCTACTTTATATTATTTAACAACTATGTGGCAGGTACCATAACACATGAAGGAAGGGTACTTACTCAAACAATGAATAAGGTTAATGAGGATTATTGGTATAACCAATGGCATTTAGATACAGAACTTCACCAAGTAATGAATCTAAAAAATGTCACACCAATTCCAAGAAATGAAGAGGTATCAATCTATGCGGATACTGACTCACTTTTTGTGTCATTCAAACCAGCAATGGATCATTGTGAGTGGAGACATCAATATTCATCAGAATTAGATTTTATACACGCACTTGATAAGAATAGATATGCTGGATATTTCAAAAAATGTTTAGATGAACATGCTCAAACTTATGGAGTTGAGAATAAACAAGATTTTGAACTTGAAAGGATTTCTGAATCTATTATTTCTATTGCAAAGAAAAAGTATATTCAACACATTGTATATGAAGATGGAATTCCATATGATAGAATGACATATATCTTCCCAAAGGGTGTAGAACTTGTTAGATCATCAACACCACTTTTTGCAAGGGATAAGATTGTTGGTATTGTAAAATATCTATTTGAACATCCAGATACATTCAACATTAAGGAACTCTTAAAATTGGTTAAGAATCTTAAAAAGGAGTTTGACTTATGTGTACCTGATAAGATTGATGATATTTGTATGCAATCATCTTGTTCAAAGTATGAAGATAAGGTTTTGAATGATAAGACCAAGTTAGAGTTTGTTAGTGGTGCTCACTTTGCTGTGAAAGCTTCTGCATATCATAACTATCTTTTACACAGGAATAAGTCAATACAGAACAAGTATGAGTTTATAAAATCTGGTGATAAGATTAAGTATTATTATTGTAAGGATAAGTCTTTAAATGATATTTTTGCTTATACAAGGGGTTCTTATCCAATTGAGATGGCTCCAGAGATTGATTTAGATACTCAATTTGATAAGTGTATTTTATCACCAATTAATTCTATTATAGAACCATTGGGATTACCATTAATAACTAAAAGATTGAGTGTTGTATTAGATATATTTTCTGGGTTTTAAAGATTTATATATAATACATGCTTAGATTTAGTGATTTAAAAAGAGAGTTCATAACCGAAACATTCAGTTATACAGATTCTGATTTCTATGATTATAATGTATTTATAGACAAACTTATATATCAAATGCACTCCGAAAGGGCTGTTAATATATCTCAACCCGGTGAGAAAGATGTTATTGTTTATAAGGCTTTTAAATATGAGAAAGATGAGATGCCTGGTAGAGAATATTCAGTTCTAGGTAAGGTGAATACTAACATGAAATTAATTGGTAGAATTGCTAGCCATTTTGAAATAAAGGACTTTAGTGACTTGAAAAATCGCATCGAGGAATTAAAGGAAAGTTTATTCACCGAAAACGGTGAGTTTTTTAAATCTAGTCCAACCTTTTCTGTTTGGGATACCATTAGGAGTACCGAAGAAATAGGTGAGATGAATGAAGAATATGTATCAAAGTTTATCTCGAAGGGATGGGGGCCAGAATCGAGTCCAGTTAGAGAAGTAACTTCTTCCTATAAAGATATGATTTTAGGAATTGATATCACATTCAATATTGGTGGAGTAGAAAAAACTTGTCAAGTGAAACCTTTAAAATCTGCTAACTTTAAAGAAAGAGGAGTTGTTATAATTAAAAGTAGTGGTGTTATGAAGAATTATAAAACAGATTTTCTAGCTTTTGTTGATATTTATAGAACTTATGGTAATAAATGTTTCTTTTTCAAGAATCAAGGAGTTATTTATGACAGGAAAGAAAAAACAATTACTATACCATACCAAAATTTGGTTAATAAAGGATATGATTAAATATAAAAAATCATTATTAAAAAAAATCATATAAATAAAAAATAATTTTTTATTAATGTCATTAAAAGATGAAGAACTTTATCCTAAATACTTACTTCATTTAGAATCTAAAAACTTGACAAGGGGTGGTTTTGAATTATCCAAAATGTCAAAGTCTTTATTTGAAGAATTCCAATCAAGATACGAAAACAATCCAAGTTTCAAAGAAAAAATAAATAATCAATATAAATCAATTGATAGGTCAGAAAAAATTGATGACTTGATAAAAGATGATTTTGATTTGTTTATGGAAGAAATGGGTCAGGAGGTCAAAATTGAAAATAAAAGTGATGATGACTTTTTTGATTTCTAAAACTAATATATAGTTAATATAAAAATAATTTTAGAAAATGGGAATTTTAAAGAAATTCAATGAGTATTTCTACTCAGATACTGAAAAAGATGAAGAAATGGGTCTTGGACCAAATGAACCTGAGATGGAAATGTCTGGTGAGGAGGAAGAAGAGGCTGGTGATTACCATGGTTCTATTGGAATGAAAAAGATTGCTCAAGCTTTAGGTGAAGAATTACAAGGAAATGAAATTATGCATGATGGTCATAAGATTAATTTCTTTTCAGAAACGGAAATGTATCATATAGATAGAAAGAAATTCAAAAGTGCTGAAGAGGTTATTGATTTTATGAAAAATCATGTGCACGGCAAAGAAGAACACACTATAGAATCAAAAAAATATAGAAGAAAGTAAAATAAAAAAACCTCTCAGATTTTGAGAGGTTTTTTTATTTATGATTTTAGTAATTCATCTGACTCTTGTTCTGGTAGTGGATCAGGATATTCTGTTTGTGATGAATTTTTAGAATCCACATACTTTCTCAAACCTAGTAAACTACTACCAATACCAACAAAAACAATAGATTGTGATATAACATCGATCGATGATGAAATAAACATTTTATCTATACATCCAAGAAGGAAGCATAGAGTACCAACTAAAGAAATAACTAACCCAGCAAAAGCTGTTCCTGAAGTTTTTCCATTCCCATTAGAAACCATTTCAGACCAAGAAAATTTTTGCATATTAAGTCCCATATAAACAAAGAATAATTTACATTATATATAAAGTAAAAAAAGGGATAAAAATTAAACCTCTTAATGAATGAAATAGAAATAATAAAATCCCTCATAACATCAAAAAACGATCATTTTATATTTGTTGAATATAAATTTTATAAAAAGTGGAAATGGTTAATTAAATTATCAGTACTTTTTAATAAAAATTATATTTCTTGTGAAATTTTCAGAAAGAAATATAAAGTAAATAAAAATATAGTTATTATTGGATTGAAGTGGGGAGGGAAAAATGTAAAAAGAAGGACAACTGGTCTTGCTAAGGAGTCTTTAGATGAAAAAAAGAATGCAAGATGTATATACTGTAATAGAAAATTAAATATTCAAAATGCTACAATTGACCACGTAGTACCAATTTCAAAGGGTGGGAATAATTGTCAGGTAAATCTAATAACTTGTTGTTTTGTTTGTAATAACGAAAGAGGTGATATGGAATTCACAAAGTATTTAAAGTTGAAAAATGAAAAATACAGAAATGTAAAAGAAATATTCATTTAAAAGTGAAAAAAAATATATTCAAATATTTAAGGAAAAAAATACTTGAACATTCAACTATAACAGAAGAAGTTTTTGAATTTTTTCATTCATATAAAATTGAGTGTTTAGGATTTACAGAAACTATAGATTTGCCCTTACCTTTACCTAATGTAATATTCACAGATAGTCTGCTCATAAACAAATTAGTTGGAAATCCAGAATTTTTAAAAAAGTTAGAACAGGTAGAAACCAGAAAGGATAATCTTAAAACTTTACTGGACTAAATTTCCTTTTTTCCTTTTTGGGAATCCACTTCATATCCATCAAATCTTTTGAGAAAAAATCTCTTAGGTTAAATTTCTTACAAGGGTCAGGTGAAAGTTCAGCTAACTTGTTCAAATCCTTAACTTTGGATATTCTATACATTAGCCCATAAGGATCTGATGAGTTCTTTTGGTCTACAATATTTTCAAATAACTTCTTCCAAAGAAAAACAGGATAACCATCTTTAATCTTTTCTTCGGATTTCTGATATCCAGCGGAATCATTATCATAAAAGTATTGCAATTCAAGTTGATTATTCTCTAAAAACTTCATATCAGTATTAACACCAACTACACCAACACTATTTGGGTAGAAAAGTGAATCTAAGTACCCCTCAAATACAGTAATCCTTTCTGAGAAATCAACATTTAAGATATTAAAGTAATAACTTAACTTATTGTAGATAACTAATTGATTGGCATCTATATCTGTTATTTCTTCAACCCCATAAATCCATTTATAAAGAGTTTCATAATTATAAATCTTGAACAATCTTCTTTTTCCTTCTTTGAGGTTTCTAACTTGACACCCAATTATTTTATTTCCTTTTTTATTTAGGAATATAATTATGTGTTCTGACTTTTCATCATTAATCCAATATTTACCTTGGTAGATATTTTGGTGAAGTTGTGGTGGGATTCCTCTACCAATGAGGTATTGATAGATTCCTGAGTTTTTTTGAACTGGTTTAAAGTCAGTTATAACATTCTCACCATTATTGAATATCCTCTCAAGGTCTGTAAAGTCAAGAAGTTTATTTAATTCAGTTTCCATCAAATCTTCTTCAGCATCTTGGAATGAGATTTGTGAGTTTAGGTGTTCTATGATTTCAAGTTTCTTAGATGGATCTAATCTTAGATTAAAATCTTTGGTGAATTTATCAAAGTTGGTTTTTTTACCACAATTAAAACATATAAAAAGGAGTTTATTAAAGTAAAGGTTACCTCTTTTCTTATATTCTGATTTACCATCTTGACAATATGGACAGCATATATTTAAGCGATCTGAAAAATCATTAATTTTTCTTCTATTAATGGATTTGAATTCTTTATTAAGAATATCTTGGACACAATTTTTTATATATGATTTATCCATCTGGGTAAATTTTCATGATATATACTTTGAAAATCAATTAAGTTTTCATACTTTTGTATCGTGGAACAAAGAACAATTTATAATTCAAAATACAAATCTGGTGACACAGTAATTTGTGTAATAAACTCAAGAGCAACACTAACAGTTGGGAAGGAGTACCAAGTAATCGATGTTTATGGAAATTCATATACTGAAATAGATGAAGTCTATGAAAGGTATAAAGATGAAATAACATTAGTTATAAAAAATGATGATGACGAGCCAACTTGGTATGACCATATGCGTTTTGTCCCCAAAGATGAATTCAGAGAACATATTATTAACGAAATATTAAAAAAATGACAATTATTGATTTTTACAAAAGTTTATCAAAATTACTAACTGATACAAGAGAGAATTTTATAACTAAATCTCAAGCTGAGAAAAGACTTGAGGAGTTATTAGAAGATGCTATTAAAAACAAGTTAGATGTTAAAATAGATCCAAATATATTAGATTCAACAAATCTTATGAGATTAGATGATGAAAAATCATTTAGATCGGAAGATGATGACTATGGATTTGAAACTGATTCTGATTCTTCTTACTCTTATTAAAAGTTATGTTAATAGTAGGTTCAAAAGCATTAAAATTCCACTTCCCTAATTTTAAAAGGGAGGTAAAGGACATTGATATCATTGGATATTCTGATGATGTTAATACTCTTTGTGACCTATTGTCTCCAACTGAGGTTAAAAAGGGTAAAAATACAGTATTATTAAAAAACATAACTAATAAAACAGATATTTTTAACACTGATAATGTTGAGGTTTTATTAGCTGATGATTCTATATCTTTAAAAAAATATATGGAATATGATAAGGTTAGTCTATTTGCTTCTACTGAAGTTCTTTTTTCTCTAAAAAAGAGTCATATCAACTTTCCCATCAAGTTTAATAAACATATCGAGGATTATTTATTTCTTTATAATCATTTCAATGGTATTGATTACTTAGATGATGTAACAACGTTAAACTTTAAGGAAACAGAAGAAAGATTAGGTAAGTTAAAAACACCATCACTAAAAAAAAGTGTGAAAGAATTTTTTGGACAGTCGGATGGTTATGTAAAATCTTATTTTATTCACGATGATATTCATAGGGTAATGGCTCATTATGATAAACCACTTTATGAAATGATGCAGGTAGATAAAAATTTAGCCAAATGTGAAAAAGATATGTGGAATTTGTTTACCTTTGAGGATAAATGTAAGTGTGTTTTAGAAGAAGCTTATGTAATTGCACTTGAGAGAAGGATTATACCAATGATTTTTGGTGGTGGCAGTGGATATACAAGTGAAGAAGCTTTAGATTGGGCACTTATGAGAATTTGTACAACTCTTTGTTCTGGTTGGTTTAGGAAGTTTGCAACGAATAACTACTATGATATAAAGAAAATGGCAAATAAAAATTATGTAGAAAAATTTTTAACAGAATACGAAAATGGTAATATCAAAAGACAACCCAGTAATTGAAGCTAAATTAATGAAAAAGAAATCTTTGAAAGATAGTCCAGCTATAGAAGTTGGTGAGACTTTCATTGGTCATTATTACGAAAAACCAAAAATTGGTAACACATTTTTCTTTTTTGGTTTAAGTAATGGGGATAAACTTGGTAGACCTTTCCAAACAACCGCAGTAACAAAAATTATTGATGAATTTACCTTTGAAACTAAAAACTCTGTTTATTATCTAATTGATAAGTCAAGGGAAAGGGATATAAAGATTGAGGATATACTTAAATGAAAAAGACACCTAAGTGGTGTCTTTTTTTATTTCTTTGATTTATTTTTTTTCCTTTTAAAAGCAAATTTCTTATAAAGGTCACTTGCTTGATTGATGTTATTTTTCATTTGGTTATGATAATCATCAGTTGGTGCATCTTTACTATTTGGATAAAGTCTTTGAGTCATATTGTTCCATTTAGTAAATGGTAAAACCGAAGATTCCATACCGGTAGCTTGATGTGAAGTTTCAACTAAACCCCATTTGGAAAATGGTAATACATTATTTTCTTCAATTGGTCCTTCTTGTTGAAACTTTGTTTTTTCACCACTCTTTAAAGATTTCTCTCCTACTTGTTTGTCTTTACCAGTGTAAAAGAAATACAAACTCAAAAATTTGGACAATCCTGACTTCTCACGAAAATAATCCATAATATGAGTAGAATTCTTTGGATCATCATCAGACATACCAAATTTTATCTTTACAGGTCTTTTTATTTTTTCCTCCAATTTCTTTGCAAAATTCATACACTTGTCAATACAATAACTAACAGCTTTAATTTTCGATTCTTCTGGATTGGCCGCACTACCTTCACCAAATTTATTGGCAAAATCTTGTGAACTAACTCCAAAGAAATCACATTGGTTTAAATACTCTTGAACTATTGGATTACTAGAAGGCTTACCTTTCAGTTCCCTTTCTTCATCACCAGAAAGTTCATCAAAATAAAATTTGAATTTTCTAAGATTTTGAAACATCTCATCTGCTAAAGTCCTACCTGGATTCATAGATGGTGTGATGGTAAGGTAATTATCAATTACGTATTCAACTGCCTTTTTTATAGTAGATGGTTCATGACCTCTCGCAGTAATAATAGAAAATATAGCACCTTCTGATAAACATTTTAGAAAATTATCCCAAGCTGGTGCAAACTTTGACTCCTTCAAAGCCACCATGACATCTTCGATAAAAGCTGATTTTCCCCTTGGTCCATTATCACGGAAATCGGAAAAAGCTAGTCGAATACTTTCATCAACATCACCCTTATCAGCTTTTGGTAATTGATAATCCTCACTATGTCTCACTAGTGCAAAGTCTGAAGTTGATACATCAATCGGTGACCAACCACCATCGGTCTTTTGTTCCATATGGATCTTTGTAGGCATGTGGAGAATGTTATCGTCCCAGTCAAAGGCGAAATACCTCAAGACAAAAGAATCTATGTCTTGAAATTTTTCAAAATCTTCATTAAACCTACGAATCATATTACTTCTTTCTTCTTTTTACAAAGTAGTTGAAAGACTCAAGTTTTCCTTCTTCATCTTCTTCCATTTCTTCCATTTCTTCTCCTTCATCATCCATGTCTTCTCCATCCATTTCTTCATCATCACCGAAATCTTCTTCTTCTTCCATATCATCATCACCAAAAGAGGACATTTCATCATCATCACCTTCCATTTCGTCATCGCCGAAATCTTCGTCACCTTCCATTCCTTCAGACTCTAGTTCGAACTCTTCTACTACTTCGTCATCTTTCATTGCAGAGACCATGATCTTACCATCCATCTCTTCGATTTTTATTTCAAAACCATTTACTTCAATTGTTGTTTTCATATCAATTAAATTTTTATTTTTATATATTAAATTTTAAACTCTATTTTAATTTAAACTTTTATTATAAATGGTGTAAAAAATATATGACTAATAATGATTTTAGAAACTACGCAATTAAACATAGAAAGATATCTAGTACTTTCTATGACTCCTATTCAAAAGTTAATACTACTCAACATATTTTAGATGATGTTAGTGAAGGTATTATGGTAGATATATTTTCAAAATTATTGGATTCTAGAATTATATTTCTCTCAACTGAAATGGAATCTGATATTTGTAATATAGTTAAAGCCCAACTACTTTATTTAGAACAACTAGACTCTGAAAAAGATATAAAAATTTATATTGATTCTCCAGGTGGATGTGTTTATTCTGGTTTAGGTCTTTTAGATACCATGGAATATATCAAACCAGAAATTGTTACCATAAATACTGGATTAGCTGCTTCTATGGCTGCTGTACTTTTATGTTCTGGTACTAAGGGTAAAAGAAAAGCTTTGAAAAGGTCAAGAACAATGATTCATCAACCACTCGGTTACCTAGGTTTTGCACAAGCATCTGATTTTGAAATTGATGCTAAAGAAATTAATTCCTTGAAAAAAGAACTTTATGAAATAATTTCTGAAAGAACTGGTCAAGAATTCAATAAAGTTTTCAAGGATTCTGATAGGGATTATTGGATGACTTCTGGAGAAGCTCTTAAATATGGTATGATTGATGAAGTTGTAAATAGAAAATAAAAAAACCCCCTTAAAAGGGGGTTTTTCATTATTCAGCAGCCGGTTTCTTTTTCTTAGGTCTTGGTCTTCTATATGACTTTTTTGGTTTTTCTGTAGATTGCTCCTCAGTTTCATTTCTTGGTTTTCTAGCCTTAGATTTAATATCTTTAACTGTGGTTGATTGGGTCTCAATCTGTGGATGTGAAGATTCTACTTTTTCCAAGATTGGTTCTTCGATGATTTGTTTAACCTCCTCAATTGTTACTTCTTCAACAACTGGTACTTCTTCAATTGCAACTTCTTCAACAACTTTTGCTTCATAAGCATTAGATTCTACGATTTCAGTTGTTGATTCCCCAAAACCGAATAATTTTTTAAGACCACTTAAAAATCCCATAATTTTTCAATTTTTTTCTTATATATATCATGTGGAATACGCTTCCCCCTTAAAAAATCAAAATTTATTTTTTTAATATAATATATTATGAACTTCCGATATGATCCAAATGAGGAAAAATTGATAGTGCAAAATTCAACCAGAATTGAATATCATCAGATAAATATATGGCTCACCAGACATGTAAAGGGTTATAGATTTATGCCTGCTTTTAAGATGGGGGTTTGGAATGGTCAACAAAGTTATTTTGATAATGGTAAAATTAGTTTAGGTTTGTGGAGAGAATGTTTAAAGGCTTGTAAGGAAATTGGAGTAATTTTTAATATTGAGAATAAAGATGAATTCCCATTAAACAGAGAAGTAACATTAGAATCTGTTAAAGATTTTTGTGATGATTTTTTCAAGGATTATAAAATAAAGGATAGGACTACTGGTGAGTGGATACCATTTAAACCATATGACTATCAAGTTGAAACAGCTTATAAGATTTTGAGAAATAGGTATTGTATGGCTGAAGTTGCTACATCTGGTGGTAAGTCTTTAGTTATATCAATAGTGATGTTTTACACTTTAAAAAATATAAACCCAGAAGCTAAGTTTTTAATTATTGTCCCATCAATAACATTAGTAACCCAATTCTATGAGAATATAATGGAATATAATTATGGATTTAATTTTTTATCCAACTATCAAAATAAATTAGATTTTAGAGAGCATAAAATTGATGAAATAGTTAAGGAAAATCCAACATATAATCCTTGTCATTTAAAAATGGAGGAAATTATGTCTGATAAACCAAGAAAGTATTCTGGTCCAACTCAACCAAACATTTATATTGGATGTTATCAATCATTAGAAAAATGGCCAAAAGAATTCTTCCAACAATTTCATACAGTAGCTTGTGATGAAGCACATGGTGCCAAAGCAACAACATTGACCACTATATTAAAGAGGACATTTGGGCATGCTTATAATAGATTTGGTGTATCTGGTACATTCCCAACAGATGAAAGCTTGGAGATATTAACAATACAATCAGTATTGGGTCCAAATGTAACTAAGATTGAAGCCAAGACCCTAGTGGAGTCTGGAACTATTACCCCTATGACTATAAAGGCGGTTGTCTTAAATCACTCACATGGTCAGTTAAATGAACAACTAGCTTATATTAAAAAAATGGGTGCTGGTGCAGATGCTTTCAGGTATGAAAAAGAATTCATACAACAATCTGATAAGAGGTTAGAATTTATAAAAAAGTTAATAGATAAATGTGATACTAATACTTTATTACTATTTCATACAATTGAATATGGTACTAGAATATATGATAAATTAAGGACTGAACTAACTAATAAAGACTTTTATTACATCGATGGTGAGATTAATAATAAACAAAGGGAGTTTATTAAAAAGGAAATGGAAAAAACTGATGGTAAAGTTAAAGTATTATGTGCGAGTTTTGGTACACTGAGTACAGGTGTGAGTATAAATGCCATTTTCAATGTTGTTTTTGCTGATTCTTTCAAATCTGAACAAATTATCATTCAATCTATTGGTAGGGCTTTAAGAAAACATAATGATAAACAAGTTGCTACCATTTTTGACTTAGTAGATGTTTTCGATCCAAAAGAAATGAATAACATTTTATACAAACACTTCTTAGAAAGAGAGAAGTTTTATAAAAAGAGAGAATATCCTTACAAAGTTATAAAGATGAATCTTTAAGCTTTGTAAGAACCTCCAAATCTTTTAATTGTATCAATATCAGCTTGTGTAAAGTCCCCTTTATATCTAGCAGCTTTTATCTCAACTGGTTTTGGTTTACCATGATATTCCCAATGCCACCACTCATCAGTTCTAGAATCATCTCTAAGAGCTACTGGATTATACCAACCAAAGTTTTTAGCATTTTCCAACATCCAAACATAATTTGGGTGTTTAAATCCAGATGGTCTTGCATCACTATCTTTGAACATTGAAGTTCTTACTCCCCAATACATATCAACTGCAATTCCCCATCCATGATTAGATGTGCCAGGTTTTGCTGCTCTACCAGCTCCATATTTCTCATATAATGCTTCTTGTCTTGCATAGGATCTATATCCATCAGTGAATGATATTTTTTGTTTTCCCGGAAAATTAGTTTTATCAAAAAGATCCATTAATTTATCAAGTGCATCGGAAGCTTCTGCCATCAAATATGTAGAATCACCACGTAAGCTTTTTGATAAATATTTATTCTTTTTCATTTTATTATTTGGTATCTTACCATTATCATAGTTGGAAACAGCAACAGTCTTAATATTAGCTTCTGCTCCTATTGTTTCTGACTGAATATCATTTGGTATACTTGGATCTGTTATCTCAGCTCTACCACTTTCAGGGCTATCTTCTGGAGTATAAGCTGGTGTTTTTGTTTTAACAAAGTCATTAGGTCTAACAGTCGATTTCCACTTATCTCCTTCTTGGTCTATATACTCACGGGTTTGTTTTTTTACTTCAAGATTATTAACTATCCAAACTCTATCTGATAAAAATTTAGGTGTTCTAGAAGCTTTATATTCTAAACAACATTGTATCATTGCTGGGTTAGCAATAACTGGTGCACCAAGATTACCCAAATATGGACCACCATTAGCACCTAATAAGTTATCAATAAATGTATCCATCCAAGCCATAAATGATGTACCCAATACTGCAGCCTGAGCTGAATCAGGGGAACCAATCAAAACTTTTGAATTTCCATCTCTTAGATTTAGATTTATATTACCATCTTTATCTAAATTTATATTTGTATATTCATGGTCTAATTTTAAACCAGTACTTTCGGAAACAAAGACTTGTGTAGAATGATCAAACATTAAACTAGAAAAACTTAAATAGTCTTCTTCGGATATAGCTTTTAATTTATTTTCTAAATTTATATTAAAGTGATCTGCTCTTATATACTCTGGTTTATAAGGGTTACCCTCATCAAAAACTATTGATACGACTTTGCCTATTTGTGGTATATCCGCCACATTACCACTCAAATCTTTCCAAGGCACAGCCCATGGCATATCTTCAACGGGTATATCATCAAAAACGTTGAAAACCCTTACTTTGGCTCTACATAATCTTTTAGGGTCTTTGTTATCTTCCACAACCCCTACGAATACTTGATGTTTTAAGTCATCTATTGTCATAAATTAAATTTAAGGTTTACTAAAAAAGCTTTTTACTGAATTCCCAAGGGCGTTTCTAAATGTATTAATTACATCATTTCTAAATGCGTTGGTTCCAGTATATACGTTAGTAGGTTCACTCATTCTACCGAGACCAACTGAATTTCTTATATTATCAATAGTTTTATTTAAAAGTGCTGCTTGGGTTAATATTTGTCTATTAACTTCATTTATCGCAGCTCTTTTCAAACCTTGTCCAATTTGGTCAAATGCTTTATTCACACCCAATGCAAATCTTGATGGTGGTTTTGTTATATCAGAACCACTTTTAGTTTCACTATCTTTAACTTTTTCATCGTCCTTTAAGGATCTTAGTGTAGCCAACGATCCACCTTCTTTATTTATACCCAAGTAATCATCAAACGCATTTTGATCACCAACAGTATTGTAAGCATTACTTGCAGCAGCGATTGACATTTGATCATCGGTTTCAGTTAATGGGGCTGGTGGTGCGAATTCATCTTGACCAAGTGCAAACTCTTCATTTGGATCTAGTGCAATTTCATCTGGATCAAATTTAATTTTGTTGTACTGAGTTGGTACTCTTGGATAAGAATCAATTTTGTTTAAGATAATATCTGGTTTATTTACATTTTTCTCGTCTGACATACCATCAGTCATATCCTTTTTAGATGTATCAATATTGTAATAACTGATATTTCCGTTTTGATCTTGTTGAAGAGTTATTTTGCCTGAAAACTTCTTAAACTTAAGGTTCGAAAATTTATAATCAAAACTCAATTTGAAGTTTTCGAGTACTTCAGTTTTTGCATTAGATACCGCATCACCATGTGGCATTTTATCAAATAAAAACTTACACTCATAAAGTGAATAAGTATATTTAGATATTTGATCCGCATATAACATTATCCTAGTCGGATCGGTTGGATTCGCCATATGTCTAACATAATTTCTCATTTCTGTTATATTTATATCAATATCAAACCTAAGAAGGTTGCTTGGTATTAATTCTTTACCATTTATCCTAGAATAAGATAAAGCTTTATAAAGAGATGATAGATATCCCATATTTTGAGAAACATCTTCCAAAAAGTCCAAAGTAATTAAATCTTTTCTCTCTTCCATC
>Ga0181358_1000064_pt1 | contig 42514 bp, 45 predicted proteins | sample Fa13VDMM110SD_FD_130096 | JGI IMG/M metagenome (GOLD analysis project Ga0181358, IMG submission 130096) | Freshwater viral communities from Lake Michigan, USA - Fa13.VD.MM110.S.D | ecosystem: Environmental > Aquatic > Freshwater > Lake | place: USA: Michigan | collected 2013-09-24 | reverse complement strand
TTCAGCAACGTTTTGACGAGCTTCTATTAACCCATTTAAGACTGCATCAGTACCTTGCATTGTTAAATTAGTTATCGTTTCGCGTCGATCAACCAAGCTTTGTACGTTACGAATTCTTTCGCTGATGTCATTTAGCAATTCGCCACCAATTGCAACAGGCGTTTCACCTCTTCCTTGCATATCAATGGTGAGGGTGTCCATCACATTGCGTATATTTTGTAATGCGTTGTTTACACTTTCATCTGGATGCTGCAATGAAGTAACATACGCGCTTACCATGTCTTGTCTAAGTGTATTGCGTGGTGCGGCTCTAGCAGCAGACAAAGCTCTTATTGTGTCAGTTACATCCCTAGCGATTAACTCACGTTCAACAGGCATAAAGTCAAAAAGATTTAGATTGCCAACTCGACCACCGTCAATAATTCTCTGTACGACTTCACCTGGTTCTCGATCATTTAGTCGAATTTCGCGTACAAGTCTTGCAGTAATACTGTCATATTGCGCCGGATCAGGCACTGCAGCTGCCAGTTCTGCATATGACATACCATCAGCTTGCGCCATGCTGATTTGCGCCATTCGAACTTCAGGGTCTGATGTCTCAAAATCGCGCTCTAACTCTTGCACGCTGGTAAGTATATTGTCAAGCCCTTCACGCAAATCTCTTAACCCTGCATAGTGGTCCATGTACGCTTCGTTGTCAACAAAGTCATCAGGAATTTCGCCCTGCTGCAATGCAGGGTTAACCATACGCATATGCATTTCAAGATCTGAAATCATAGCTTGAATACTAGATGAAGGAAAGTCAGAATCCCAGTTGTCACGTACGATGGGCATTACTTCTCTACGCCACATTAGATCGCCACCGTCGCCTACTTGAAATGCACTGATTATGTCATCTCGTATGTCATTTAGTACTAAAGGAGTAAACCCATAGGGGTGATTGTTGCCTTGCCCTCGCTCTAATGCATCAGCACGTTCGTGTAAAACATGACCAACTTGCACAAGATGACTTAACCGATAGTCGCTTGCTCTTATTTCAAAGTCGCCTAAAGTATCGCCTATGGCAAATAGTTCACGCGCCGTGTCTTGGCCTTCGCGTCGATCATAAAGACGCATTGCCATATTGCGCAGATCTTGTGGTGTTTCTAATCCCTCATTTCCAATGATCATGTCTGCAATTTGTGGCGCTCTCGCAATTGCAATTTGTTGATCGCGTGTCAAAGTTTGTGGCACAGGCGCAACAGGCGCAGCAGGCGCTTGCTGTTGTGCAGGCGAAAGTTCAGCAATCAACTCATTAAGTCTCGGGATCATGCCATTTGACACGACGGCGTTAAGAGCATCTATTGTCCCCTCTGGTGAGCGCCAACTATCCACCACATGCTGCGCTAAATACTCACGTACGTTTATTAAACTTTGTACTGGGTTATTAGGGTCAAAGTCTACAGTTCCTGAAAACACAAGATCCTGAAGTCCAACAGCGTCTGGGTTAATTGCAAGTTGCGTTTCAACCAATGTGCGCACAACGTCACCACGCGTTATGCCTGTTGGAGCTTGCTGTGGTGCAGGTTGTTGTCGTGCTCTTACAAGGCGTGCGTCAATGTCAGCAATTTCGTGGTTAATGTCATCCATCATTGTTTGAAGTTCTGACGCAGGAACGGTGTCGCGCAATGAATCCAGTTCTTCAAGCAATATGTTCCTAGCTTGTGTTAAGCCGCGAACATTGTCAGGTTCACTAGCGCTAGGCACCGATGTTGAAGTTGTTAGTGCCTGTTTAAGATCGTCTATGCTAAAGAACCTTGGCATTTGACTTAAAATAGCCGGGTTTGACTTAAGCGCTGCTTTGTCTTGTGTAGCTAGCGATGCACGAGCAAACGACATACTTGATGAGTCAGCCTTGTCGTACAGTTTGTACATATTTTCTAACCCGGAAGCACTACCGACTTTAAATTCTGATAGACCTAACGGGCCATTGCCTTCAGACACGCTGTTTAAAAACTTCTTAACTGAATCTCTATACTCAGGCCTTATGGCTTCTTGGTTATTAAATCCAGATAAGAAATCTGTTTGCCATATGGTGTTACCGTACGGTTCCCAACTAATCGTTGTGATGGGGTAACCTGTTTCAGTGTCGCGTAAACTAGACACGATGTATCTTCCATCCACGATCTTCTCGGCATAGCGTGTGTGCGTTCTTGTAGCCTGAGGGTTTCGTTCACCAGTAGACACGTCATACATAGGAACCCAACCGTGCGTTCTGTCTGTTAGCTTGCTTTTATTTCTAGTTTGCCCAGCTTCTCCTATACAGTGGTCTAGCAATGCAGTATCATCGCTTGTAAGTTTGTCGATTTGCTCAAACGATAAGTTGTCATCTAAAAAGATAGCGCCTAGCTTGTCAAATCGCTGCTCTTGTGGAATCTGTGAAACAATATTTTGTAGTCTTGTGTTGGCATTAACAACGTAGTTTTTGGCCGCTTGTTGTCTGGCTACATATGCTTTGCCTTCTTTTGTTCCGTATCTTTCAGCTAACTTCGTAAAGTCAGTGAGTTTAGGCACAACATCAAGCGGTATCTTTCCGCTCATAACGTCTTGAGCAACTCGTTTGCCTAAAGCCATAGTGTCTAGCGGTCCAGAGCCTATTTGATAGACTTTCTGATCGTCGCGCTGCTTCATAAGCTTAGGGTAAAACTGCTCCAAATGTCTAGGTATTCGTGCTTTTGCAGAGTATGCCTGGAACGGAGTCACCATTTGGTCAGCTAAGTCTTCATAAGCCATACCAATCTTATTGTTCTCTATCTGTTGTTCTAAGTTGACAACAACTGCTGCGTCTTTCTCTTTCTTGGCTCTATTCTCATTAAAGTCCGGGAACATAAGATGCGCTGATTGACCAGGGCCTGCCGCTGATTGTTGTTCTGCATACACTTGTTGCGATGCATTAGCAACTTGTTTTGCTTGGTCAAGTTGCGCTTGTAGCTCAAGAACCTTTTGTCCTGAAGTGCCTATTGTTGGAAAGCCTGCATCATTTCGTTGAATGCGTAATGCGTTGCCAATAGGGTTATCTGATGCGCTTTCAAAGAGCGATTCAGGCGGCGTAACCGACTTGCCTTGTTGTGCAAGAAGCAATTGTGGATCGCTTGGTGTGCCTGTGTGCTTAGCAACCCAAGGCACATACTGATCTTGAATCATTGTTTGAACGGCAGTAACACGCTGTTGATGCTCATCAAACGTTGGCAACTTGAATTGTGGGTTTGTTTGTGCAAATCGATTTAAAAGATCTTGATAATACTTTTCCTTTGCTACAGGATCTGAATACAACGCGTCGCGAGACTCTCTAACGTCGGCTATGTTAGCTATGTTAGGGAACATTTGTTTTGCGTCTTCGTCACCAAAATCTTTTAGGGCTTTCTTAACATTAGCAGGCGCCGCTGCTAAGTACTGTGCAGTGTACTGGCGTGTTGTTTGCTCTTTATCGCCTAAGTCCAGACTATCTAGCATATTGTTCGCGCTAATACGTTGCTGGTCAAAGGGGTCAATTCGTCTATCAGTGCTAACTGTAGGTGGCACCTTAGGCACGATGGCCATGCTATTGTCAGGTCGAACAGCATACATTTGTGTATCAAGTACAAATTCATCAGGCACGCCAGGAACAAGATTTAGCCCTTGCTCCTTACGACGTTGCATCGTGTCGCCAAGTGAGTCAGCCGCTCCTTGTAACTTGGTGCCAAAAGTTGGTTTGTTAGTGATTGGATCGAGGCGTCTAAAGCCGCTTTGTGCATTTTGGAAATCGGTCGGTATGTCACGAACCTGAGTAGCAACACGGTTTGTTTCGCCTAAAATGGCTCTTGTATCATTAGGCGTAAGCATTGGTCTACGTTCACCAGATGCCGCAAACCCTGATCCCCTAGGTCCTGCAGGTATCATGGGCAACTTAAGGTCATCAAACAGGAACTTAGTCACGCCTTGCTGTATTGCTTGGCCGCCAGGCGTTTTTGCTTGTAATGGTGCGGAATACTTTTCAATCAGCTTAGGAACAGTAGGCAAGTTAGCACGTTCTTTAGCTACTCTAGCTGCGTTTGCTTGGTCGCCTGTTAAGTTGTACAAGCCTTCAGCACCTAGCTTGCTAACATTCGACACGCCTGCATCAGCAACGGCTTGCCATATAGGGACGATGCCTGCCGGCGAAAAAGACGCGCCGATTCGACCTACGTCTTTTACTGCTTCTCGAGCTTCAAAGCCTTTTTTTATCGCAGTGCCTAATGGGTTGTTAATAACTTCTTTAAACGTGTTAACAACTTTATCAAGCGGTCGTCCTCGCTTAGTTAGCTCATACTGCATCTGATCGATGCTTGGGTCGTCGCCTGGAATGTAGTTACCTAGTGCATCATAAGGCATATGGGTTTACCCTTGTCGGTCGATCCTCATCGTATGAGTCGTCTGAATCATACACCGGATCAATGTTAATAAGCCCCATGTCACGCAAAATACGTAGCGCTTGTGAAGTCGAGTCGGTTAGATCGTCATGCCGTACTTCAGGGAACGAACACAACTGGCTAACCAGCACCTCGGCCCAATCTCTTGGCATACCTTCATGCTTCGTAGACTCAGGTATGTAGACTCTGCCTCGTTGTATCAAAGGCGCCACCAAGTTAAGCCGCGTCATCTTGTCTGCGTTTCCTGGGTTGTACCCACGAACAGGCAACCCGGCTCGTTGCAAGTCTTGCAGTAAGCTGATGCCTGCCGACTTGTCCTCGATCAGTATCAGGTCCACCTTCTTTCCGTTTCCAAACTCGTTCGCATCGCCATATATCGATGTCGACTCGTCAATGACTTTGGACCGAAGGTCTGGGTACTGTATGTATTCTTCCCAACAGTCGATCAGCATGACTGACATCTTCTTGTCAGCGCTTGGCTTAAAGATGCCCCAAACAGTACAAGCAGTCGGATCGTTCTGTGTCTTCTCACTAGTCGCACAGTCGTAGGACTGAACCACGTACTCGAACTGAGGCAATGGCTTCTCAGCTGGCCATAGCTTAAACCAGTCACGCTTGATGATGCCTGACTCTTCGGGGTCAATGATCTCGGCATAGATCTCTTGGCGACCCAGCTTCGTTCCTTCGTATTGCATGATCTGCGCCTTAAAGCTTGGCGCCAAGTTATGCATGTTGTCATACGTCGTTGCTGTCGTATAGATGACGTCTTCGCCGTCACGGTTCGCCAAGTCAACGATCAGCGGCTTTGGCTTTGGCGTTGTAGTACAAATGATGCGTGGCTGACTGCCAAGTCGCATGCCGAATTGCAACATGTTCCACGATTCATCAAGATAGTGCCATGCTGCCAACTCATCAAGCCAGCCGCCATGAAACTGTGGGCCACGAAAGCGATCAGGCTCAGATGCCGCAATGCCTTTGATGATCGACCCATTGATCAGTGTGATTTCATGTTGTGATTTGTTGTAGTTGTCGATGAGTATCGATGGGATGACGCTCATCAGCCCTGAGTCACCCTCATAGCACACATCGCGAACGTCGCCTGACGTTGGTGCCGAGACTAGCCACCTGGTCTTTGGCTTCGTCCAAGCTTCCCACCACGTCCATTCAGCAGCGCACCGAGTCTTACCTGCACCACGACCAGCAAGCAAGAGCCAGATGCTCCACCATTTGCCTTTAGGCGTGATTTGATGCTTGCTAGCTATTGACAGCCATTTAAGTCGCGCTTTAATCGCTGCTTGCCATTCAGGGCTCGCATGATTTAAGTTCGGCCCCGCTTGTAAGCGTTGTGCGAACTGTTCAGCTATTGACTGACTTAGCATCGGTTTGCCGGATAGACAGCAAGTCGTCCATCAGCGACTGTGCAAAGTCATGGACTACATCTACTTGAATTGCTTTGTCGTCTTTACCAGTAACTTCGACTTTAGAATTTTCGCGGTATTTAGCTGGGAATCGTGCTGCCATGGACCGAGACCATAGCGATGTGTTTAGCCTTGCGCCTTGCGGCTGTTCTATCATGTACGCCAACGCCGTCTTCTCAAAGTACACCATCTCAAGCATCTTCGCTTGTTCCATGGCCTCAAGGAATTCTTCGTGCGCATCCATCCAGTTCAACAGTGTGTTCCAAGACACTTTAAACTCAGCCGCGATCATCTCGCGACTAAAGCCTACGCGACCAAACTCGATAGCTTGATCACAATAGGCTGGGTCGTATTTGCTGGGTTGCCCCGGGCCGCGTTTCGCTACCATATGCACCTCTTTGCCAGATTGTACACTACCACTTGACTTTGTTAGCCCAGTACGCGGCACTCATCTTGCCTTTGGCAATATTCTTAGCATGTCGGTCTTTAAAAGCCTTGTTCCGCTTAGAGCCGTCTGGAGAGCCAGATACGCCTTGCTGCCCGAATCGTATAAGCTTCACAGTCTCGCCTTCTTTAGCAAGTACAACATGACTTTTAGTCGCATGGCTAGGCGTTCGCTTCGGGGCGTTGTAGCCTGAAAATGTCTCAGATCCGCGTTTAATCATTGTTGCGCCTCTTTGCCAGATTGTACATCACGAATTGCGGCTATGCCTTGCCTACTCTAAACGACCCTCAAAATTACAAAATACAAAATTACATCCTCATCAAAAGACTATATAACGACAATACAAATGTCTTCTTTTATCTATTATTATTTCTTAATGTAATTATGTAATATTGTAATTTTAAACAGAAAACTGAATGCTGACAACAACATGCTAAGATCTTGGCTAGTAATTTTCTAGTAATTTTGCGCATAGTTCTTGTTACATTTGCTCAATTTCTTGTCTGACTGCCTGATCTGTGTCGTTTGCCAACGCACTTAGCGCTCCGTGCTTCAGCAAATCCTTGGCAGGCACTGGTGGGTTTGTAATTTTACAGACCGTGAACCTAGCCGTTTTGCCTTGCATCGATATTGGCTTTGATTCTAGATCGGCATAGTTAAGTAACGCTTTCTTAATGTATTGTGACTTAGCTCGGCTATCATGGCCCCACTTCTCACATAGCAATTCAAGTTGTGCTGGTGTAAATGCTGCATAGCCGTCAAGCCTTTCAATTACCCAGTCACTTAGCTCTTTGGCAAATGCTTCTATTGGACTACGGCCAGCTTGAATGGCGATCTTCTTGTAAGCCGTATCTGGTGCCGGTTTAGATGGGTCAAAGTCGGTAATGTCCCTGTTGTAATACCAGTTCAAGACTTTGCTAAACCCTCGTTCGTGTCTTGCCCATGTCATGAGGTTTACTACTTTAGGGTGCGTCTCTATGTTGGATAAACTGCTTGGTTTGTATATGGCTTCCCTCCTAGCATTGTTGCCCATCTTAGTGATGTACGGCTTGTTGGAAGTAAATATAAAGTTCATATAGTTCTCAATGTTGTATTGAGCACCATACTTATTGTTAATCGCAATTTCTTTGCCTGTGATCATGCTCTTAAGCTGTGCTGAGTGATCTTCACGGTCACTACTTGGCTCATTTATCACAATAAGAACTTTGTTCTTGAAAATACCGTTGAAATTGCCAAATAGCTCATCAGGCCCGATGATGATGGCTGGCCCTTGCTCACCAAGGCCAAGCATTTCGGCTATAAACTCAGCAACTGCTGACTTACCAATGCCTTCTATATTTGATACGAATTGTGGTGTTGTGTTGTTTCGCCTGTAAGGGTGTTGTACTACATTGGCGACCCAGTCGTGCCAATAATCAGCGAATGTTGGTTCATCTCTAAAGAAATACGCACAAAAGTTTAGGTACCATGACACATCGCCGTCGATCGGATCATTTAGCCAGCTGTTCAGGTAGTTGTAATTGCCATCCGGCGTGATCTTGAGCCCTTGGTATTGGGGAAATACACCGACTTTCCTAATGTCGCACCTCCGCTTCCACTTCTTGTACTCTTCAAGCAACACGATCTCTCTGGTCGTGATCTTTGGCGGCTGGTTTCCCCTGCCAGGTACGGTAATTTGTTGCAGGAATACGTGTTGAGCACTGTCGATCTTGGCTTTGTGAAACGGCATGATGTGGCCATCGTCGATACGAATCACATCGCCGTTGTACAACGCGTACTTTGTGCTGAACTCATGAAGCTTCACATCTAACGTGTCAATGCCGTTCATGATAACCGAGGTCGAAGCTAGCACTGTGCCAAGTGTGCCGCCGGCATCTAGATGGTCATCAATTGCAAACTTGCTGCCTTTGCCTGAACCGAACCGCCCAACGCGACAAAGGTGCACTTCTGCACCTAGTCCGCGGAGTGTCACTGCTAATTTCGTTTCGGCAAATGCCACCTGTTCGTTAGGCTCGCCGTCTTCTTTGGCGCCATCATAGTCAAAGACAATAAGAACTTTACGGTGTTTAGTGTCGAAGCTTGACTTCTTTTGCCACATGATCTGCATTAAATCAGGGTGTAGATGCACCCCGCTCTTGCTAGTCCAGCTAGTCACACCAGCCAAGCCGATACATGCATGGGTCAAACCTTCGGCTGCTACGGCTTTGGTGATGGACCAGCTCTTAAACTCGCCTTCAGTGATGATGATCGGTATGTCGACATTTGTGATGACTGATCGCCACGGCACTTTAGGCGGAAAGTAAATGTGTGACCCGCTGGCTCTGGCCTGCGAGTACTTCATCTTTGTTTTAGGGGTCAAGAGTCTAACCCTTACAAACCCTGTATCTGCGCCATCAATGTCAAAATACGGTATTTTTACAGACCACTCGAACGTGTGACCCAGCAAGCCTTTGGTTTGATCTTTGTCTAAAAGCTCAAGCCTTAAAGTTTGCTCATCTTGGTCATCATATTTTCGATTTTGTAAAAAAGTTTTGTATAATTGCGTTGGTTGTGTTATATGAGATGCGAATCCCATTGACATAATTGGTTCCTTTTGTTTTCATGCAGTTGTCTTAGTGACTTTAAAGGCCCTAGGTTCCTAGCCTAGGGCCTTTTTTTTATATCATACCAACAACAGCTCATCAGCCTTAGCAACTGCCAAAGATTTTAAGTTTTGGCCGTCACCAAACCATGCACGGTCCATACGGCTGTCAGCTGTACGGCCTTTGTGATGATCAACATATTCTGTGACTGCATTAACCAAACCCCAGACTGTGCCTTTGGCAGTAACCAAATTGCTGCCTTTGCCACCACCTTGGAACAGGCTCATCAACATTTCGGTTGTTTTCTTACTAACCACTACATCGCCTTCGGTGGTTGTGTAGGAAGCAATTGAATCAAAGTAATTCTTAGCCAATGATTCGCTGACCGTAACTGAACACCATTGATCGACCTGTGTGATAAACCTAGACCAGCTAAGGTTTGCCAAGCCAAGTTGTGCCTTAACTGCAGACTCATCAAACACTGACCGGTGATTAACACGGACCACTGACTTAGCTTTGCCTGATTCTGCCTCGTGCATTGCAAAGCCAAGGGTGTTAGCACATACCACACGGACTGAAGTGAACATAGCTGTTGTGGCCATAGAACCATCACAGGCTGTGCCTAACAGCAGGTAGCCTTTGATCTTGTCGCCGGCTATTTCGATCTGTTGACCCATGTTGGCAAGTGCCCAGTACTTACGGCCTTCACGAAGAACGCCGGCTGTTTCTAAGGTAAATCCAGCTTTATCAGTGAGGTCACGGTAAAACTCTAGCACCGCCTTAGGTTGAACTACCTTAAAAGTGTTGGAAACCACTGCCAAGGCCTTGTGCGTATCTGAACGTGTTAAGACCTTTTTGCCTGGAAACTTGACAAAGTTGTATGTGTGGTCTTTGCGATAGATGTCGCCTGCCTCGATGTCGAAATCCATGCCAGCGGCTTTTTGCCATTGTTCGATGGACTGGCCGGCTTGCATTTGCTGACCAAGTTTGTGCCATGGTGTATCACCCATGTATGCGATTGCTGCTGTACCTGTTGTTGTGTCGATATCGTGTGCCATGATGGCTCCTTTGTGAATGATGAAGTTAAGAAGTTAGTTTGTTTGTGTGTTACCACAAGAGGAACTATAACATGCTTCTGACAAAGTAAACACAAAAATAAAAATATTTTTAAAAAATAGTGCTAAGTTTTGTGCAGTCATGATATAGTTCACTTGTGCCTAGACACACTAAACACTAAATTCAAAGGAACTGAAAATGCAAGTACTAAACACACCAACCACCCTGAAAACAGAAGTAAACACTTCAAATCTAACCAACGTCGACAAGCTTGGCTTCATGCTGGCTGACAAGGCTCACCTCGATGCACAAGTAGAAGTCTTGAAGGATGAAATCAAAAACCAAGGCGAAGGCAAGCACCTTGGCCAGTACTATAAAGCATCGGTCAGCTTGTCACAAAAAGCTTACATTAACTATGAAGCAATTTTGCAGGAGCTTAACATCAAGTTGGATCCTGAAATTATTGCCAAACACACAAAGACATCTGCATCACTCGCCTGCCGCGTAACATCACTCTAAGGAACCAACATGACTAACAAAACATACACACCACTTTGCCCGCAAGGGCTTGAGGAATTCATCTTTAAAATTGATGGCGTAGATCTTACATGCCATTTCGAATACGAAGCACCTGAACAAGGCTCACGTGAAAACGGCATACAAATGGAGCCTGACTACCCAGGTGAAATAACCATCGATGGCATTTATGCAGGTAATGATGTTGACATACAGTCAATCATTAGTTCAGACATTATAGATGAAATCGAAGCACACATACGCCATGAAATAGAGGAAGTAAATGACTATGACTACTAAACCTATCATCGCATATTGCGACTACATTGCTCATTTGATTAGCATGGAAATAAAAAATGCCGATCATAGCTACATGCGCTTGCTTGAAAAAGCAGGTCGTGCCTTTTATGACTTAGGTCGTGAAGGCGAATTTGCATCAACAAAGAAAACGCTTTTTATAACTGATGTCTATGGCAAAAAATATCGCATTACTGTGGAGGAAGAAAATGAGACCGATGTATTGGTTTAAGAAACGAAAACAAGCCAGCATGCCTGTGATTGCTGAACTCGTATTAGACTTGGTCAGCAACAGAGACCCTATGACCGCGATGGAACTTATGCATGATGCAGTGGATGCAGGCTTTGCATCACACTCAACCATTCATAACAACTTGTCATGGCTAAAAACAAACGGCTATCTAAAAACAAGCTTTGACTTGGATGATGAACGCCTTCGTGTGTATGCAACAACCGACAAAACAAGACGCTATTTTGAGGTGAAACATGGAACCTGACACAACACTAACTGAATACGTAAAAGGCTTTGAAGCCGGCTGTGACTTTATTGTTAATGAAATCAAGCACATGCAACGTAAGTATGGCGACCAAGTGCCATTAAGCACGTTGCTTGAACACTTACTTCAGGAGAAAAAGCATGGTTGAGCAATTTGTTTACATAGTTGTCCTGGTGTTGGCGACTATTGTCATGCTCATTGATCTTTTTATTTGGAGAATATGATGTGGGATGTAGTTGTCACGCTTACTTTGATGTTCTTTGGCGCATTTGTAGTTCTTGCAGTTGGCGCTGTTACTTTTGCATGTGTGTTCTATGCGCAAAATGAAGCAACAAAAAGGCTACGAATGAAAAGAGGTCGCGATGAGTGATAGCTTAAACAGAAAACGTCAAATTCAAAAGCTTGAAGAAGACGACGACACGCAGGTCTACAAAAAACCGTGGGTAGGGCTGACGGAAGAAAGAATCAGAGAGATATGGTTAAAGGGAAAAGATCATGGGGACGACTGGCAAGATGTATTGGCATTGGCTAGGTCGTTTGAGGCTGAATTGAAGGATAAAAACGCATGAGCAACGTAATTTTATTGAATATCCGATTTTTTATTTTCTCAATCGTGGCTGGCGCAGTTATAGGATTTGCTGGAGTCAATGTTGTTGACCAACCAATCAAAACTTTTTTGTTGTTATTGGCTTTGTGTATCACGCATCTCCTTACTCAGGAGAGACAAGCATGATTGAGAAGATACGCACATTCTTTGGTCGCATGATTGGTATGTATGGGACAAAGAAAACAGTGATTGTTGAAGGACAGCTTTGGCGATGCACTAAGTGCAAATTGGTGTTTATCACTAAGTCGGCAGGTGACCGACATGATTGCTCGGTGCTGTAATGGAATGCCCTAAATGCCAAGGCGACAAACTAGCCATTGTTGAAACCACACAACACGGCCAACACACGTATCGTAGAAGATACTGTAAACTTTGCTTTTGTAGCTTTAAGACACGTGAAGACGTGTTTGAAGGCGTAATTCCTGTCATTAAAAAAATACTGACAGATCCTGTGCAAAAAGAAATTCAAAAGAACTACAAAACTTCTCAACTACAAACTGTTTGGAAATAACATGAACCAAGAAATATTCGACAAAGTTTTAGAGTTTCGCACCAAGCTTAACTTGCCTGTATCAATGCAACCAAAGTTGCTGGAGCCTGTTGACATTAGCTTCTATGCTAGGTTCCTCATGGAAGAACTGTCAGAGCTGCTAAAAGCACACGAAAAAGGCAGCTTAACAGATGCAGCTGATGCAATTGCCGATCTGGCATACGTGACTATGGGTTGTGCTCATCACATGGGTTTGCCATTGCCACAAATCTTAGACATTGTGCATAGTTGCAACATGAAAAAAGTGCCAGGTGAAACTAATCGTGGCACACAGCAAGATGCTATGAAGCCTGCCGATTGGCGAGGACCAGAGGACATGATTGCCTTGCTTTTACTTGCAAAAAATCGTAAATAAATGTTTACTTTGCAAAAAGCATGGTACAATGCACTTGTTTACTTAGTAAACACACTTAAATTCTTAAATTCTGAAAACAAAGGTAACAAATGAACATCTTCTTTTTGCACCATTCACCACAAATAGCTGCCTTGTATCATTGCGACAAGCATGTTGTAAAGATGATCGTAGAAACAGCGCAATTGTTAGCTACTGCACACCACCAACATGGCAACGGTCATGCAGTTACATACAAACCAACGCATGTTAATCACCCAAGTGCTATATGGGCACGTGAGTCTAGGTTGCACTATGCATACCTTGTAGACTTAGGCAAAAGTTTGTGTAAGCAATTTCGTTTACGCTATGGCAAACAACATAGTTGCTATGGTTTGTTTTTTGGCGAACTTGCTGATGTACCGCCTGCTATGAAAGACATGCCTTGCAAATGGCGTGTTCCACCACAGTGCATGCCAGATGAATGTAAGCACGAAGATGTAGTTGTTGCTTACCGTAATTACTACCGTTGGAAGAAAAACGTTATGACTATGGTGTGGTACCGTAACGAAGGTTCATATTCACCTGAATTTATGTCAGCAGACAGTCATGCTACAGTCTAGCAAATGGCGTATACGCTATCTTAAAATGGCTCGTTTAGTTGCGTCATGGTCAAAAGATCCGTCAACAAAATGCGGTGCAGTAATTGTAAATGCAAACAATGAAATCGTAAGCACTGGCTTTAATGGTTTTCCTCGAGGTATAAGTGACCATGATGATTGGTTGCTGCATCGAAACACAAAGCTAATGATGACCATTCATGCTGAAGTAAACGCTATTTTATTTGCTAAACAACCATTAGACAATTGCACAATTTACACTTGGCCAATGCATGCATGTTCACAATGCGCTGCTATGATTATTCAATCAGGCATAAAGCATCATGTCACAATAGATAACCCAGTTGAACGCTGGAATGATTCACGCAAAATTGCAGAGGTTATGTTTAATGAAGCTAAATTGGACGTACATCTTTACGACCCTCTTAATTTGGAAGAAGAAAATGAAATTGAATGACTTAATAGACAACTATGTCACGGTTAAACAGCTAAGAACTGATCTGGCTGAAAAAGATAGCGAACTATCTAAACAACTTGCTACTTTAGAATCTGACATTATGCACGCGATGAATGAAGCAGGAACAATGAAAGCTGCATCCGAACGTGGCCATTCAGTAACCATGGCAAAAAAAGTTCACCCAACCATCATGGATTGGGATTTGTTTTATGAGTATGTCACCAAGACTAACAGCTTTGACTTACTTCATAAAAGGCTCAGTAGCACTGCTTTCAAAGATCGTTGGGAAGCCGGTGAGACCATCCCCGGGTCTACCACTGCTGAGGTGTGGGGTCTTTCTGTAACTAAATCACGAAAATAGGAGTTTTCAAAATGTCTAAAAACCAATTAGCTTTATTCGAGTCTGAAATGGAAAAGCTGGCAAATGCCGGTATGGTGGCGGAACGTAGTACTGCTGGAACACAGTTTCTTAGCACTAAAGGCGGTGTTCTTACTTACCGAGATAACCCAATTGCAAACAATCAGTTGGAAGTTGTGATTCTTAGTTCGCCTGTAGAACGCTTGTACTACACAGCTAGGTATGACCCAACCAACCCCGCCGGTCCCGTATGCTTCTCACTTGGTGCAACATTGACAGGTCTTAAGGCTAATCACTTGTCGCCTGAAAAGCAAGCCGACACATGTGCAGGTTGCCCTAAAGACCAATGGGGTAGTGCTACAAACGGTGGTAAAGGTAAAGCATGCGCTGAAAAGCGTCGGCTTTTAGTGATGACTGCTGATTCAGCTGTATCAGTTGATGGTGTAAATGGCGGTGAAGTGGCAGCACTTCGCACACCTGTAACTAGTGTTCGCGGCTTTGCTACATACTTGCAGAAGATCGCTAGTACTACACGTCGCCCATTGTCAGCTGTTGTGACAAAAATTAGCTTAGTGCCTGATGCAAAAACACAGTTTAAACTTAACTTTGACTTTGTTCGCACTATTGATGATATGGACGTCATTAAGGCATTGGTTGCTCGTGGTGAGAAAGAACTTGAGGCGGCAATTGCAACTGCAGGTGTTGAAGAAGATGCAGCACCTGAACAAGCATCTGCTGAAAAGTCTGGCAAGTATTAATGTCTGATCCAATCTTCCTCGACTTTGAGACGGAAGCAATCGGCCCACGTCCTCATCATTACCCTCCTGCCCCTGTCGGCTTGGCGGTTCTTGATAGGACTGGGCAGTTTGAGTCTACATATTGGTCATTTGCGCATGACTCAAACAACAATACGGACTTTAATACGGTCCGTGAATTACTCATTAAGATCTTCGAATCAGGCCGTCATATGTGTTTCCACAATGCAATGTTCGACTTGTCGGTGATCTATGAAAAGTTTGACATACCATTGCCACCTGCCGAACATTTACATGACACACTTGTACTTGCTTTCCTGTTTGACCCTTATGTTCGTAGTTTGTCACTAAAAGAGCTATGCAAAGAATGGTTAGGCATTAAGCCGGAGGAACGTGATGAGCTATTCATTTGGCTTGAAATGCATATACCTGAAGTCAGAAAGAAACCTAAGACTGCAGGTGCTTATATTGCACGTGGACCGGCTAATCTTGTGGGAAAGTACGCTTGTGCTGACGTTAGACTAACGGCTGAACTGTTTGACTTTACTGAAGAAGTACGCAGGACAATGCCAGTTGCCTACCTTCGTGAAATACAGCTTATGCCAGTGCTTCTTGAGAACAGTAAGCTTGGAATACGTGTTGACACGGAAGGCATGAAGGCTTGTTTGGAAAAAGCTAAGTCTGACATTGAAATGTGTGAAGTGTGGTTGTACAAATACTTCAACACTGAAGACATTAACTTTAATTCTGGTGTGCAATTAGTAAACGTTGTAATGTCTAAAGGCGTTTATGACAAGACAAAGAAGTGGCCAACCAGCGACAAAGGTACGCCACTGTCCGACAAAGAAACACTAAAAGACATGCTGACCGATGATGAACTATCATCAGTATTACGGCATCGAGATGTGTTGACAAAGCTAACAGGTACGTACCTTGAACCGTGGTTAGAACAATCAGCCACGACAGGCAGGATCTTTACTGAATGGAACACGGTAAGAGGCGAGATTGGTGGTACAAGAACCGGTCGGCTATCGGCAAAGCCTACACTTCAGACCATGCCTACACGTGGGCCAAAGACCTCACTGCCTACAGAGTTACAAGGTCTCATAATACCTAAAGTCAGACAGTTCATACTACCTGATGAAGGGCATATGATGGCAGCTGCTGACTTTCAAGCACAAGAGCTACGACTGTTTGCACACTTCGAGGACGGTAAGCTGGCTGAACAGTACAGGCAAGACCCCAATGCAGACCTTCATGCTTTTGCAGCCAACTTAATGAGTGAAAAGTCTGGCAAGACAGTCATTAGGGACTATGCTAAAACAATGTCCTTTGGCATCTTGTACGGTGCAGGCCCTAAGAAGATATGTGAAATGTTAGGCATACCTTATTCAGAAGCCCGTCAGTTGATAGATCTTTATAAGTCTGAGGTAGCCCCTGGGTTGGACAAAGTGAACAACGATTTGATGTCCAGATACAAGATCCGAGCCCCGTTCTCGACCATTGGTGGCAGGCTGGTTAAAGGTGAACCGCCTAAGATCATCAACGGTAAGCTTATGAACTTTGGCTTTAAGTCATTAAACACGCTGATTCAAGGCAGTGGTGCAGACATGACAAAACAGGCAATGATCGACTATTGGCGGGTTGCCAAAGATAGCCGATTGCTGTTATCCTTGCATGATGAATTGATTATCTCAGCCAGGGTTGATGTTGTACAACGTGAAGCCGACAAACTAGCCACTTGCATGATTAACTCATTTAAGCTTGATGTGCCACTGATTGCCGATGCCAAGATCGGTGCTAATTTTGCTGAGGTTAAATGATGGCTTATTCCTATTCTGCAGTCAAGCAATACGAGCAGTGCCCTGCTCAGTACAAGTTCAATCGTATAGACAGACTTCCTCAACCTACCGGTGCTGCTGCTAGTAGAGGCACAATGATCCATTCAGAGATTGAAAACATTCTGAACGGTGGTCTTACTATCATTTCAGATGAAGTCCAACACTTGTTGCCTAAGATTGCGACTTGGATCGGACTAAAGGCACAGTCTGAAATGAAGTTTGCGGTTGACAAAGACTGGAAAGCTGTGGAATATGACGATCCAATAGCATGGTTTCGCGGCGTAATTGACTTGTACATGGAACAAGACAATGAAGCTACGGTTCTAGACTTTAAGACAGGCAAAGACAGAGATTACACTGACCAAGTGGCTGTGTATGCAGCTGTTATCTTAGCAACTAAACCACACATAGATGCTGTTAACATTGGCATTGAATTTGTTGACCTTAAAAAGTACAGGTCATACAACACAATTATTCGTGGCCATCTTGCTGATCTGCAAACAAGCCTAGTAACACGGATCAAACAGCTTCAGTCAGACAGCATCTATGCTGCTAATCCGTCAGGCTTGTGTAAGTTTTGTCATTACCGTAAAGACAATGGCGGTCCTTGCAAATGGTAATAAGGGTCGTTCTTGAACGTGATCTTGAAAGGTATTTCACAGCCCAGTGCAAAAAGCATGGTTTGTTAACACTTAAACTTCATGTTCGGTTTGCAAGAGGCTGGCCTGATCGCATTGTGGCAATAGAAAATGGTGAAGTGATATGGGTAGAACTAAAACGACCAGGCGGTAAATTGTCAGCACTACAGGCTAAGCTTCATGCCGACTTAGGCAAGATTGGGCACAAGGTTTATGTTCTAGATTCAAAAGAAGGGATTGATCGTGTTCTGGGAACCTCATGAGTACCAAAAGAAAGCTGTAAAGTTTTTAGTGGAGAACGGATCAGGCCAGCTATGGCTAGACCCAGGGCTTGGCAAGACCAGTATTACTTTGCAAGCAATTAAAGTGCTGAAGGCGGCTAAAGCAGTTACAAAAGTTCTAGTACTTGCGCCACTTAGACCTGCCTATGCTGTTTGGCCAGTAGAGATTAACAAGTGGGATAACTTTGCCGACTTGTCTGTATCTGTATTGCATGGCCCTAACAAAGACAAAATGTTGTTTGACAAGGCTGACATTCATGTCATAAACTTCGAAGGCTTGCAATGGCTGTCAAAAATACTAAACGGCAAAAAGTTTCCGTATGACATGCTGGTTGTAGACGAGATCAGCTATCTTAAGAACACACGAACCGAACGATTCAAGTCACTTTCACCGTTTCTTGATAAGTTTAAGCGTAGGTTTGGGTTAACTGGTTCACCTGCATCTAACGGCTTGCTCGACATCTTTGGGCCACAGCTTGTGATTGACCGAGGTGCAACATTTGGCAGGTTCATCACGCATTTTCGTACAAACTACTTCTACCAAACTGGCTACGGTGGTTACACATGGACGTTAAAGCCTGAGTCAGAGGACAAGATCCATGGGTTGTTGGCTGACAAAGTCCTTCGTATGAAAGCAGAAGACTATCTAGACCTACCAGAATTGATGCTTAATCGTGTCTATGTGGAACTACCTAAAGCGGCTAGGAAGCTTTACAAGGAACTAGAAGATAAGTTGCTTATTGAGTTTGACAGTGATCAAGTTACTGCTTCTACAGCTGCTGTTGCAGTAGGTAAGTGCCAACAGTTGGCAAATGGTGCAATTTACATGGACGGTCTGGAACGTGAAATTAAGAATGTCCATGATGAAAAGCTAAATGCTGTTGAAGAGCTGGTTGAAGGTTTGAACGGCAAGCCTTGCTTAATTGGCTATCATTTCAGGCATGATTTATTGCGGCTACAAAAGCTATTCCCTAATGCCCCGTTCATCGGCTCAGGCGTTAAAGACAAAGACCTGACTGGCATTATTGACCGATGGAACAACGGCGACTATCCTGTATTGCTGGCACACCCACAATCGGCAGGCCACGGCTTGAACTTGCAAGGAACAGGGCATGCGGTCATTTGGTTTAGCAATACATGGTCATTGGAAATCTATGATCAGTTTATCCGTCGTGTTTGGCGTCAAGGCCAAAGGAATAACATTGTGGTTCATCAGATCATTGCCAAAGACACTATTGATGAAGCCATTGTGACTGCCATTAGTAGCAAAGATAAAACCCAACAAGCCCTTATGAATGCCGTGAGGGACTATGCAAAAAAGATCAGAGAAACGGAGGTAGTTTAGCGAAAAAAGTGTTTACTTTTCTAAAGCATGGTACAATGCAAATGTTTACTAAGTAAACAAACAAAAATTCTTAACTGTAAGGAACTAAATGGAAACAATCACAAAGCATCCGTATGTCTACATTGCAGGCCCGTTCTTTAACCCAGAACAAATTGCCATTGTAGAAGAAATTAAAAGCATCTTAGAGAGGCAAAGCTTCAAGTACTTTAGCCCCAAGGATGAATGCCTGTATGAGCCAAGCAAAACAACGCCAGAACAAGTGCTTGACATTAACTTGGTAGCACTAAACAAAACTGACTTAACCATTTGCATCACGGATGGTAAAGACCCCGGCACAATGTTTGAAGCAGGCTGGTGTTATGCAAAACTCATTCCTATCATTTATGTCTGGCTTGGTGGACAGCCTGGTCAGAAATTTAACTTGGTGTTGGCAGCATCAGGTTCAGTTGTGCGCTCATACCCAGAGCTGGTTAGGGCTTTAGATGAGATAAAGATAGAAGAGGTCTTCGTTCGCCGTAACTGGTCTGAAGAAAACATCAGCTATGAATAAAGGCGACTTTTCATTCTTTATGCAAAGCTACACGCTTGAACACACCAAGCGTTACAGCATGAAGCCTGTGGTTCACCAAGAAAGCGTTGCAACACATAGTTTCTTCGTAGCTCTTGGCGTTCTCATGCTATCAAAAACGTACAAGTTTGATGTTGACAAAGCAGTCAAGATTGCCATATGCCATGACTTGGCTGAAATGGAAATATCTGATGTAAACCACTTGGTCAAGAAGAACTTTCCAATAGTTGCTGATGCGCTTAAGAAAGCTGAACATGAAATTGTGAAAGGCTTTCCAGAACAAGTTAGAGACTATTGTGGCCTATACCACGGTGATACGACTGAAGCATTGGTCGTCCATTATGCCGATGCACTTCAGTGCCTTCAGTATTCGGCTAACGAGATAGGCTTAGGCAATGGCGGCTACATGGTAGACGTCCACGAAAATAGCGCAAAACGGTTAGCTAAACTTGAGGAAAAACTTCAACCTTACGAGGTGCTGCCATGAAAACGACAGATCAAGTCTTAGAACAGAGAGGCGAGGTTTACGGTGATTTTTTTGAAGGTGTTTCATTAGAGGCAGTTATCCTTGAAAATATAAAGGACAGGTATCGCAAGCAACACAATGTAGAAATGGATCCTGTCCATGTTATTTATCTCTCTAAGATCGCCATGAAACTTTCTCGCTTGGCTGTATCGCCATCCCATGTGGATAGCTGGACAGACATTGCAGGATATGCAAGACTAGTAGAACTACAACTCATGAAAGAAAACACAAATGTCTAAAGTCAATAAAGCACAAATGCCGCATCTACAAAAGATGCACACAACACTTAAATTCGGTAAGAAACCTGGCCCTATCGAATTTGTTAACCAGCTGGAAAACATAGACGTTCAGATCGTCCATGCGCCTACGGTTGACCAGTTTCGTAAAACAATTTCAGTGTTCTTAATGAACACATGGAATGACAAGATCCAATGGGATTTTCCAAAGGCAGACATTGACCAAACAATTGATGAACTGTTCCGCTATGAGCTGTTACCTACCGCTATGGAAACAATCAACATCACATGGTCGGTCAACGGCATGGACATGATTGATACAACACATCTGATACGTCATCGGCTATTTAGTTTTGCAGCACAGGTTCACGGTGATCGCGATATGCGTGATGATCGTGTAATGGTTAAACCCGGCATCATGGCAAACAAGGACTTCTATGAACGTTATAAGCAAATTACGACGATGGCTCGTGACCTGTATGTGGACATGCTTGATAGCGGTTTGGTCCATGGGCTTGACACTAGAACTATTATGCCGCGAAATTTTGAGCACTTTTACATGGTACGTTGCACAATTAAAGACCTCATTGGTTACTGCATTATGCGCGGTGATGAACAAATTCAAACGACGGTAGACAACATCATAGCTATGAAGCTATGGCTAGAAGTTCTAAAGGTGTATCCATTCCTACAAGGGCTGGTGGACTTCCGTAAACCTGATGTTTTCTACCAACGGCAATCTGCCAAAGGCAAGACAAACATCTTTCCGCCTAATACTAAGAATGACAACTTTGACTGGTGTGAAGAACAGTTCTACCACACGCAAGGGCGTGATGAATATGCAGGCAGTGACACCTACCTGAAAATTCGTGAAGACTTGCTTAACCAAATTGATGCAATCACCAAGACACACCACGTATGAACAACTGGTTTGAAATTCAGAGTTCTCTAGCAAAAATGACGCTAACAAAGCGTAAGCAAATCTTTAAGCACTTTGTCACCGACCATCCAAATTGGAAAAGTCACACAGTGAAAGCATTAAGTCAGGTTGTCGTCTACCTTGATCGTCAAGTTGATGTATGCAATGAATTTGAGCTAAAGAAGCAAGCACTCAATAGAAGTGTCAGGCACTATCGTTACTTCGTCACTAAATTCAAATACTGCAAAAAGGTTAAACATGAAAACAAAAATTCGTTGGACAGGCGCTGAAGAAGAACTTGTTCTTACTGAAGCTCTTCGCTTAATGCACTTCAATTGGTACACTGCTTATGAGGCTCTAAAGAAAGCACAATTAGTTATTCCATCACATCGGCATCGTGCATTTGGTTCACATTCATCATGCACTAACTTAACTGAAAAGCTAAGGAACAGATTTGCCAACGATCTTAAGTCTGCGGCACCAACTGAGCCAACTCCTATGGTAGAGCCTTCATCGGCTCCGACAGAAGTCAGTTTGGACGGCCTAGTTGAAGCAATTGTTGAACGAATTGCAGGTATGGTGAAGGCACGAGTTAGATCGGCTGTTAAAACGTTGGAACATGAGTTCAGACTTGAAAAGCACGACCCAACTTACGACGCCACAAACACGCCTAAGCCTAGGATTGTCATTGTTGGTTTGCTAAACGATCAAGTGCATAAAATCAGTCAAGAGTTTAAAGACATTTACAGCATTAAGTGCATTGATACTGATCGAGCTATGGGTATGAATCCTCCTGATGCTGATGCATACTTACTTATGAAGAACTTCATCAACCATCCGCTGTATCACAAGTATCAGCGGTTTTCTAATCATGTTCTAATTGACGGCGGTATGTCGACTTTAAGAATGTGGCTTAACACTAAAGGAAAAGAACTATGATCATTACATCAACCGACTTTCATGTCAAGCAAGCATTTGATGACTGGATTAAGCTGTTGGAACACACGTCAAGCAGAGATTTGCTTAAAGACCCGTATAACATCTGGGTTGAAGCGTTCTCAGTAGGCGAGATTCTGATGCGTGAACGGTTACGTCGAGCAATTGACACTAAGATTGTAGAAGCATCAACTCAAGAGCATGACGGTGTTGCTACACTGACAATTGAAGAAGTTAAGCAGCTACAGAATGCAATGATTCGAAACGTTAAGGCTGCAATTGAGCATGCTTAGTTGCCCATTGGGTCTGTCTGTGTCGGCACACCTGCATTGTCACCCTTGTATGCCTGATAAGCTTGGTATGCAAGTGGTGGCACTGCCATAGCAGTTCCGATCGCTTTTGCAACAGGGTGCGGTGCCATGGCAAGTAAGCCGCCTGTACCACTGAGACCTGCCATTACGCCATCCAACGTGTTTCCTTCACGAAGTTGGCGGTAAGCATGAACAAGCTCGGCACCTGATAACCCACCCATAAGAGTGTTAAACCCTGGGATCTTGGATAAGAAGCTTCTGGCTTTTTCCAGTTCTTGCAGCGCTGCTTTCTTACCTGCTGTAGTGCTTGAAGCCTTTGAAACATCAGAAGAAAGACTTGACTCAGTTCGTGAAGGCTTGCCTGCTGATTCTTGCTTCATTTTTGCTTCAGCAGCTTGTTTAACTGCAGCTGCATGATTATCTTTAGCGGTTTTCAGTCTGTTTTCTGCTTCTATTTGTGCAGCTGATTTTACAGGCGCATTGGCTAGTTCATTCGGCACGATCAAGCGGCTTGACTGTGTATAACCGGTTAGAGGAACACGTTCGGATGTCGGCAGACCTTGCTTGTAACCCGCAATGCCTTTCCTGACTTGGTTGGCTTCTCTAACTTCACCCATCTTTTCAGAGTGTTTTAGCGCGCCTTGTGTTAGTGAACCTTCAACATCAGATGCGCCTTTCACAACATTATCTGCAGATGGAAGAGGTTGAGGTGCGTCAGGCAAAGCATTAAGTTGTCTTGCCGCGTCTTCAGCTGCATTCAGCTCTTGTCTTGCCATGTTCACGCCGGCATCTGCATCTTGTATTGCAAATCTGGCATTGTCTACTGCATCAAGACGATCGCCTTGCATACGTGTAAGGTCGCCTCGTAGTTGTCCTTCAGAAGCTCTAGAGCCTGCATAATCTGCTCTAGCAGATGTAAGTCTGGGGTTTTCATACTTAGGCGCAAACAAGCCGACTGCTGTGCCTGCTGCGCCACCTACAACTTCAGGCATATTGTCACGAGGAGGCGCCGGAGGCGAGCCCTTGCTTGCATCAGCGGACGGACCGATCGGGTTTGCAAAAATAGGATCAATGTCTGCTAATGCATTGCCTGATTGTTCTTCGCTAGCAGGCGCTGTTTGACCTGGAGGTACAGCAAACAAAGGGTCTATCTTAGAAAGATCGTCGTCCATGTATCACCTATTTAGGGTTGAATTGATTAAACAACTGCATGCGGTAGTTGGCATAGTCATTGTTGATCTTCTCGTAAATGCTGCCTGGTCTGAAGAACGAACCAGGCGAACTAGTTGGGCCTATTTGTTGACTATATTTTTGTAAGCCACCGTACAAAGCTTCACGCTGTTTGTTCAGCAACAGTTGGTTTCGTGCCCATAACTGCATTGCCTTGGATGAATCATCGATATTTGCCATAGGCGCTTGCAACAAACGAGCATCATTGTCTGTTGGGTTAACACCTAGCAGTCCACGCTGTGTTTTCAAGTTGTTCAAGAATTCAGAACCAAGAATTCGACCAACATCTCTAGCCGCTTGCTGCTCGTTCGGATTAAGCTTTACTTTTTGTAAGAAGTCACGAACATTTAAGCCGACACGTGCATTAAACTGACCTGCTTGTAATGTAATACCGTCTTGTGCCGCTTGTTGCAAAGCTGCAATCGTTCCTTGCTGTTGCATTAATGCAAAAATATTGGGGAACTTAGTTGCATAGTAGTCCAACTGTCGAAGATTAGTGTTTGACCCTTGTAGCGTTTGTGGCGTGTACGAAAAGATCTCGTCACGTTTGGTTTGCCATACTTTGTCACCTTCTTCCAGTCTCTTCTTCTTAACTTCAGCTTGTGTAGCCAAAGGCAACCCAGACAAATCGTCAATTGCATTAACAACGCCGGCAACATCAGGCGGGGCACCAAGCTGTGAATTCTTGCCGTACAAAGCACTTTTGCTTGGTGCTATGGTAGGCTGTTGGTCTAAGGGCAGTTTTGCAGGTGGCGTCATGCTTAACTTTGGAGGTGCCGCTGGTACTGCTGCTGGTGGTGCTGCTGCAGGAGGTGGTGTAATAGGCATCGGCTTTGGCGATGGTCCAGGCATCCCTAGAGCACTAGGAACTGCAGATGGCATCCCCGAAGGATCCCCAAAAGTACCTGGGTTATTTGACGCAACAGGTAGCGCAGCAGGTGGTGGTTCAACAGGTGGCGCAACAGGCGGTGGCATTGCACCAATAGCAGGTGGCGCAACAGGTGGTGGCATTGCACCAATAGCAGGTGGTGGCATTGCACCTGCAGAAGATGCAGGCTTGTTAGTGTAAATTAGTCCTACAATGTCTTGACCATACTTAGCAACCAGTTCCGCTATGCTTATGCCTGACTTAAGGTCTTCACGAGCATTTCCAATTTTGTTCTGTATCTTTGTCTCGTCAAATTTTCGCTGATCAAGATTTAAATTTGCATTCTTGTTTGACATATCAGCAATGTTCTTCACAACTTCACCAACCTTAGGCGATAAAGTTGCAATTTGTGCGTACACTGCCGGCGGAATATTTGCAACAGCTTGAGGTGAAAGTGATCCGTCAGATAGTTGCTGAGCCACTACTTGTGGAGGAACGCCAATTGCTTGAGATAGCAGTTGTATTGCTTTGCTTTGGCTCTCAATCTCGTATTTTTGTCCTGCAATTTGTGCACGAGCTTGTGCAATAGGTATTTGTTGATCAAGCTGTCGTTGTTGCTGTTCACCCATCACATTGGCAACATTACCAAGTGATTCACCAAGACTGCCTGTCTTTCCAGGGTTTAACAATGCACCTGCAACTTGCCACCAGTTTGTGCCTTGATTGGCTCGTGCTTCAAGCGCAGACAGTGTTTTCTGAAGCGCTGCAAAGTATTCTTGTTTTGCTCTGTCTTCACCTGCGCCTAACATGGCAGGCGCAGGCGGAACTACTGTTGTAGGTAATGCCATTTTTATCTCCGATTAGTTGTCATAGATTGGCGTGCCATCTGGTGTGAATTCATTGCCAAGTTCGTCAAAGTAGTTGTCGTATACATCGCCTTGGCCTGAATTGTCATAAATAGGAGTGCCACCGGATGTATACTCATTGCCAAGTTCATCAAAGTAGTTGCCACCGCCGAAGCTATTACCAGGGTTTGAACCGCCTGTTGTTGAACCACCACTAACTTGGCCTGTATTAAGTCCTACTGTTTTTCCAGGGGTGCCTAACCAACCGCTAATCTTGTCACCAATGTACTTGCCAAAGTTTGTACCACTAGCGCCTGCAACCACTGCGCCTAGCCCTGCAATTTGTTGTAACGGTGACGATGCATATGCGCCAGGGAGTGGCCCTTTGTAGTCTGAAGTTACGTTGGTTGGAATGCTATAGCCACGAAGTGCTTGTGCGCCTTGGTTTAACGTTTGCAGTGGAAAAAGCTCTTCATTCTGCTTAATTGTTTGCTGTTGTCCGCCCATGGTAGCCAACGCATTAATGTCTGCCAAGTCCATCCCTTGACCTTGTTGTGCCAGTGCACCCATTTGAGAGCCTGCAGCCAGCCTGTTTTGCTGATCTGCTTGTGCCGCTTGAAGAGATTGTGTGTAGCCTGTTTGTAATGCTTGCGCTTGTGTTGCATTAAGATTCTGAAGTCCTGTATTAATCGCACTACCTAGCGCTTCAGCACCTCGTTTTGAACCAAACTGACCAGAGCCTACAGCAGCTGACGTGGCTTGTGGTGCCAAGAACTGTTGAATGTTACGTTGACCAAGCTGTCCTAATGCATCTACGACTTGTGTCGTATATGGGTTCATAAACTCGCCGGCTCGTTTGGCAACATCTGTAGTGCCAACTTGATTTGTCATATCAATGCCGGACTGTAGAGTCGGCTGACGTGTTCCAGGCAGTGCACCTGCTGCAGTAAATGCTTGGTTTTGGAGTGGTTGTGCGCCTACATACTGAGCAGCACCAGGTCCTGTCGTTTGTGTGCTAACGTTCTTTGACAGATCACTAAGATAGTCAGTATACCAACTCGGAGCTGTTGTCGTCTGAGTTTGTTTGGTGTTTACATCTGGTAACGGTGAACCTTGCGTTAATGACATGATTAAGCTTCCTTCAAATATTCAAGTGGTGACTTTGCCTTAGGCGGAATCTTTCCAATAGGCGCCGATCGCTTATGCTTACGAATTGCTTTACGCATTTTGTCAAGGACTTCTGCGCCTGCTTCATTTGAACCGTTGCCTAATGCAGCAACTACATCTGCATCGAACACATATTCACCATCCGCCAACATTGCTGGAATGTCGTCTGACTGCCCATCGCCTTTGCCTCGGACATAGTACCCTGTTTCACCTGTGATGAATTCAGGCACATGCTGTGAAACAGGACCGCCCTTCTTATAGCCGATCATACCTAGACCTTGCTGAGTTAGACTACCTGAAGGGTTAAATGACTGAAAGCCTGTTGGGTCGGTTGACACAGAACCAATATTTCGTAATGGCGAATTGGAACTAGGCCCGCCTGAAATGCTGGTATTCATTAAAGGCGTTGACATGTTTGAGCCACCATACGTGTAATATGACGACTTAGATGGGCCACCACCTGACAGCATGCTTAAAATGTCAGGTCGAACATTTGCCAACTGTGGGTAAAGCTGTGTAAGCTGTTGTAGGCCTGATTGTGCTTCAATAAGCGGTGCAGCTGCTAGCATGTTAGCTTGCGGCGCAACAGGTAAGGCAGCAGCCACTGAAGTTGTGCCACCTGCAATTTTTGAACCTGGGTCAGACGATTCTGATGGCACAACTGGAACGCTAGGCGTAGGCGACATTGTAGTAGACGGTTTAAGCGCACTTGACGAACCAGTAGATGTTTTAATCGGAACAGATATGCCTGTCTTAGTAGAGCCACTCGAACTATCGTTCGTGTATCTCTCAGCTGCTCTTTCATAATCTTCAAATGTAATATCGCCTTCTTCTTCACTGTCAATAAAATCTTGCTCAGTCATGAAGCCTTTTTCGTTTACAGACAAAGGCGGCTTAGTTGTTTGTGTAGGTTCGGTGTATTTTTCACCTGCTCTTTCATAATCTTCAAAAGTAATGTCGCCTTCTTCTTCACTATTAATGAAGTCTTCTTCCGACATGCCAGGCCCAAAAGCTTGGTTTTCACTTTTAATAGTCACACCAAGCCCGTTGTAAAGATCTTCATCACCTTCGTCAGCACGATCAAGTTCAGGGCTATTGGTTAGCGGTGATTTGTAGTAACCGGATGAATCGTCATTTACAGGTGTGTAGTAACCGGATGAATCGTTATTTACAGGTGTGTAGTAACCGGATGAATCGTTATTTACAGGTGTGTAGTAACCGGATGAATCACTGTTTGTAGGGTCATTGTCTACTTGCAACGGCGTCCGCGGTGTAACACGATCAGCTATCGTAGGCAATGTTCCAGAAGTTGCAGCCGTGTCTTGTTGTGCAAGCTCATTGTAAAGATCTTCATCACCTTCGTCAGCACGATCAAGTTCAGGGCTACTGGTTAGCGGCGACTCAGCTTCTTCAATGTCAGGGTTTTGCGCATCTTCAAGTAAAACACTTCCAAACCCAACAGGTGGTTTTGAGTCTGCCAACCAGTCACGCATTTTGGCAAGATCTTCTTCTTGTGTTTTGTCTTTTGTAAACCAAGCATTCTGAGCCATGTCGTAGAACGTGCCTTTTACAGGGTCAACGTTTGCGTCATACTCTTCATTGTATGCAGGTGTTCCTTCACTTGAGTCAACTAAACGATACCCAGGCGGAGGTTCAACATTTTTACTTCTAGGGTCGTCACCAAAGATCGGCGTGCCTGAAATTTGTACGTTCATTTCAGGCATGAACTTGTCATCCGCCGACACTACTTGAATGCCTTTGTCAACAGGTAAAGCGCCTTGTGTTTTTTCGTTATCTAATAACTCGTTAACTGAATCAGATGACAGCTCTGTTAGTTCATCTTGTGAGCCTTGTACTTTAGTGGCATAATCATTCATCAAATCGATGTTTGTTGCTGCCTCGTTTCGTAGCCGATCTAGTTCCTCATTGTACGCATCACCTGCGGCTTTAATTAGTGAGCTGCGGTCGTCGACGATGCCACTATCTTTTTTATACGCATCTATCTTACCTTGGTACTCTTTTTCAAGTTTGTCAACGTCTGTTTTTAAATCGCGCAATTCGAAATATTGTTTTGCCAGCAAGGGGTTTGTCGAATTCTGCTTTAACCGCTCAGCATCATCTTTATATTCAGTGCTTATCTCATTAAGCTTGTTAGTAGCCGAAGTGTATATTTTCTCCTCGGTCTCATACCGATCTGAAATCTCGTTTATTTTGTTCGCCGCAGCGTTTCTTGCGTCTGCACCCCATGCAGGATTGTCATATATAGCTCGCTGTGCTTTATACTCATACAGCATAGCGTCTAGTTTTTTGTACGATTCGTTAGCTGTCTCTTGTAATTTAGGTGCTTCAGCTACGCCTTTGTTGTACGCCTCTTGCTCAGCTCTAAGAGAAGACACAAGAGCGTCATGCTCTGAGTAAAGTTTTTGGTACTGGCCTGCTTTAGCAAGCATCTCATTCTCAGTTTTGCCTAACCCAGGGATCCTGTCAGCGATATTCTTATTGTATTCATTGTAAGCTTTATAAGCATCATTTTGTTTTTGTGATAACTCATCAATTTTAGACAAATTGTCTTTTGAGAGATCATAGTATTTTTTAGCATTCGACGTGTACATCTGCAGATTTTGAGATGCGGTGCTTGTTAGCATTTTCGCCGAAGTGCCAACTAAATTGCCTTGAATAGCAGTACTTACGTCTTTGCCTTGTAGTGATGCAGTTATTCCTGCATTTACAGCGTTAACCGCTAGAGCTACAGATGCACCATTTTTAGGGTCTGCAAACGCTGCTGCTAAAGTTGGGTTACCTTGTACTGCTCTAGCCAGAATATCAGCGCTGGCTATACCTGCAGACAACATTGCTGCGTTCACGTCTCTTCCAGTAACAGATGCTGACACACCAGCTGCTAGTGTAGACTGAACAGACTTAGGCAGTGAAGCAAACGTTGAATTTTTACTTAAAATAGCTGGGATATTAGTAGCTAGACCGCTTAAAGCAGCTTGTTTTACATCGCCACCTGTAATGATGGCAGCCGCCATACTACCAGACATAGAACCCAGCGATGTTGCAAGCACCTTGCTCATGTTAAACGTAGAAGGATCCATTAATCGTGAAGTAACAGTACGAGTAACTTCCCCACCGAGTACAGGAATTAAAGCAGACGTAAACCCTGCCTTGGTGTTGCCGCCATTTAGCGCAGTATTTAGAATAGTATTACCTGCTACTTGACCAATTGCTCCTGAACCTAACCCTATATACTCTCCGATCATTGAACCCGCACCAGGGGCGTAAATTGAGATAGCCACAGCGGCTAGAAGTTTTGGGTCACGTACTATGGTATCTACGGTCTTATTTATAGGCTGTAAAATTTCGTCATCGACTTTGGATAACGCGTTTGAGGCTTTGCTGTATACTTTCTTTACGTACCCCATTACAAAACCACCTTTGCAAGAAACTTATACTCTTTTCCTTCAGTGATCTTTACTTTATCCGAAGTCTGCATAATTAAAGAGTTAATTTTTTCGTTGTCATAAGGCGTCTGAGCTTTTGTATACCCCAGTTTTCTTAAAAGTTCGTAAAAAGTCTTTACGTTCTGCACTAGATTTTCTGGGGTGTCTGCATTAAAGCAGTGAAAATCTGCCGTAGTTCCTCGCTCAGTTCTAAACATTATCAGCGTGTTACCTTGCTGTACTAGGTGACCGCCTATTTCAGCATAAGAGTTTATCGCTCTTCTTAAGTCTTTTATATCGCCTCCTTGCGGATTGCGCTTTACATCGACAGCTAAGATTTCTTCTGGTGTCATGTTATGCTATGTCTTGGTTAACGGTATTCACTAGCTGTTGCGCCCACTCTTGCCATGAGGCAAAAGCCGACGGACCTGGAATAGCTTCATTTGAAAACACATCAATTGACTTTAATCCTTCAGCCCAGCTTTTCCAGTCAGTCTCTAAACTATGCATCTGAAGCTGTTGACCTGCATATGCTTCACACATAAGACATGTCCATGACTCCCATGTGTGATGCCGAGGATCGTAAACAACTGCAAGTGCCATTAGTAACCTCTCACATCGCCTATGTCAACGGACAGCAAAACTCTGCCTAGTTGATAGTTACCGCCTTGTTCATTACTACTAAACCGAAGACGAATCTCACGTCTTTGCTCACGCATATCTATCTTGTGAGTGTCCGGTTCAAAGTAGTAAGGATCCGAAATAACATCATCAGCTTGTGCATAAGGTCTACCAGTGACTTGTACTGACATTGTCCCTGACTGCACAAAATCAGGTTCAACTCTCTCAACACGTACCCAATTGTTGTCGCCGACCAGTGAAGGCTGAGCAGGACCACCTTGGACCCAACCTAGATCAGATGTTTCAAAGAAACTATTAATCGCATTTGATGAAGGGCCATTCACTTCATCAGTACCGATTTCATGCTGCCAAAGTGTAACTTTTCCTGCGATCGTGCTAAACGTACCTACAACAGTTGCAGATGCTGTTGCTGCATTGCTTAATGTCACATTCCAATAGCCAGGCGTAGCGCTTGGTGCAATTGCATTAATAACTGAATTCGCCGGTATACCTGTTGCCGTCACTAACTGGCCTAATGCAATTAAGTTTGTATTAGGGTTTAAAAGCGTAGGCAAAGGCACAAGAATTACTGTGGTTGTTTGCGTAACAATGTCTGCACTGAAAAGCGTTACTGATGTAGAAAGATCAGTGCCTGCATTAATCGGAAAACTGAACACTTGTGAAAAGTATCCTGCCGATCTATTAGCGCCTAAAGCTTGACCTGCATCGTACCAGACTTCTTCTCGAACGTTGTAGATCACGCAATCATTGCACTCTACGGAATCGCCTGACGGAAAGAACCACCAGATCTCGCCAAACCGCGGCACTTTTGTTGCCCATACTTTTTGTCGTTGGGCATAGTTTAAGTTGTCAAAAAAGTAGTTCTGGTTGTAGTTGTTTTTAATTTCTTTCACAACACCGTTGTACAACAAGAATCTGTCAACACCAACCCAGTAATACACACCATCATACTCAATCACTGATGACGACGACAAAATAGATGATTGGCTACTAATAACGTCATAGCGCCAATACAATGTGCTTGCACCAATTGTTGTAGGCGCATAAGAAACACGAATAAGAGAATCAAGAGACCAAAACAAACCTGACGGCGAGTTTGAGCCGCCTCGAACAGGCAAACCTTTAACAATCTTTGTAGATGATGCGTTAGTTTCGTTGGAATCGGCACTAACCCAATCAGTTACATCGCCTGCTGCACAGTTCTTAATTAACCCGTTGGTGCCATACACAAACACATATGGGTGCAATACAACTACGCCTCCAGATACAGTAATCTGATTGTCAAACGTGATTGTTGCAGTGTTCGCGTTTGTTGTATTAGGCGAAATTGAGATGGTTGTTGAAGATACGTTTGTCACAACAGTGTTGGACGCAATTCCGTCGCCACTTACTACTTGACCAATTCCGATTCGTGTATCGGCAGACGGAATAGTGAATGTTGGTGAGCCACTTGATTTAGTGCACCCTGTAATCGAGAACACGCCAATCGAAGACATTGTTGTGCTGCTAATGTTACCTTGCAACACAGGCGTATTCACAATTGCATTAATTTCTGCTAAGTTTTGTCCTGGGTGTGCCAGTAATAACTGATTGCCTGATCCAGTTGCATCGAATAGCGAATCAAACTGCCACAGATTAAGAACGCTTGAAGTAAAGTTAGACAAAGTAAACTGGTTAACGCCTGCACCAATACCTGTATTGTCAATTGCTAAAACTTCTAAAGCACTTGAAGTGCCGTTAAAGATTTGATTAATACCGTTTGTTGTATTTACATAGATGCCACGAGAATAGCCTGTTGCCAAGTTAGTCAACGATCGATAGCCACCTATCTTGCGAGGTCTACCACGCTGAAATCGAACCCACTCAGCATCAACATAAAAATTCATGTCAAACACGGTGCCATCTCGCTGAACGCCAGGCAGCGTATCAATAGAGAAAACTTTAATGGTCATTAGAATGCGCCTCCAGAGACGCCGCCTGTAAAAGTCCCCGTGCCTGCAATTGTTAAGCCTGAAGCGCTTACTGTAGAGACCAAAACACCAAGAACTGCCGTATTAAACTGTCCTGCAGCTGCTCGATAAAGACCGGTGTTTGCTTCAGATGCAAACGACAATGATGGTGCAGACACGAGACCGTCTTGCAATGAAATCGTACTTGAACCGGCAAGAATCGTGTTGGCATTAAACAAATTAACTGAATCACAAACCAGCGTTGCTTGCGTAGCTGTTGTAAGTACAGCTGTTGTACCACCACCACCTGTAGTAATAGTGACTGTGTAAGCGCCTGTTGTGGCATTCACAATGTAGTACACTTGAACCGTTGCAGGCACAGTAATAATAACGTTGCCTGTAAGAGCGCCGGTGTATTTTTGAATAACGTTAGACGCTTCAGCAGCAGTCAGTGTGTACGTGCCTGTGACAACTGCTTTTGTAAGTTGTGTGAATGCAAACTGTGTAGACTTGCCTAAGCCAACGGTATAAAACGTTGTGCCTGTACAAACTATGATTGCTGAATCATTAGGCTGAAATGCAATGGTAGATGAACCATTGATCGTATTTCCACCTGATCCTGCAACAGTTAGCGTGCCTGTTCCTGCATTTCGCAAAAACATAAACCAGTTATTGCCAAGCGTTGATGCTGCAGTTAAAGTAAGCGTGCCTGCGCCGCCTGTCCATGCATACATTTGTGAACGATCAGAAGCAATTGCTGTATATGGCGAGCTAAATGTGCTGACCGGATGGCTTTGATTTAGTGTTGTTGTGATTGCCAACAATCCATAGCCTGCCAATGTTGTAGCGTCGGCAGTAGATGAGCCTACACCAAATGCAATGATGCCCCATGTACCTGTTGTCGTGGGATTGGCGGTTATGTAGATGTATTTTGCTTCACCTGCAGCAATCGTAATGATTGTGTTTGTACCTGCATAGTCTTTAACAGTGAATGAGTTGGCGCCTACGTTTCGAATAAGTACGTCATTGCCTACTGAAGTCTGATTAGCAGGCGGCATCCACATAGCCAAACTTGGCGATGTAGCAGTAACCTGCAAGATTCGAGCAACATAGTCATCTGTTGTAGTTCCGTTAATAGGCCATTCAAGTTGAACATCAGCCGAAAGCGTAACAGCTCTAAACGAAACATCTGTTGGCTGAATAACATCGCCAGTAAAAGGAGAAACGTAACTCATGAATCCACCGCTATGGCTTGACGATCAGCAATGCGAAGCTTATCTTCAGTGGTAAGCGTTGCAATAATGAGATCGTACTGTTGTTGAAAAAATGCAAGTCGCTGATCGTTCTTTAAGAACGGCATTGCTTGCAACAAAGACCCGTACAATAACGCTTGTGGCGCATAAATTGTGAACCAATTCGTTTGATTGCTAGAGTCGAGTGGCTGCGATCTGTCATAGTACAAAACTTCAAATGCGTATGCCGCATCTGGTGTAGGACCAACAAGCCAGTTTGTATAGTCATAGTCGCAAAAATACAAAGGCGTTCCTGTCAATGCAGGGTCAGGCCAATAGTTTCGAATGTACTCATATTTTCTAAGCAACACCGGATTTCGTTCACCGTTGACAGTGATGTTGAAAGACACTGTTTTGTGCCACCTTGCAGGCTTTTGAATTACATTTGTGCCTGCAATCATGTTGCTAGTGTTAACAGTAAGGTTGCCTAAAAACTTAATTTGGCTGGCAATTACTTGCTCAGCCAACATGATAAACAAGGGAATCTTGTCTATCGTGGCAGTATCAGTCCGCTCAAGATATGACTGAATATTCTCGACTAGACTAGTGTACGTCATCACTGATGCTGCGGTCATCGCCAATGGCTCCTTAGTGTCTAGTCATGCTTTCATTATAGGCTATGCGAATGATCTTGTACCAGTTTTGTCAATAATCAAAGCCATTTCGCGAGGTTCAGCTTCTTCGGTGTTTGGGATCGATACATGAGTCCATCGATCAAATTCACGAATTACTTGGTCGTATGGCAAGTTGGCTTCGATGATGGCTCTAACCACTTGATCAGGTGTCAGTCCTGGGACTCTGATGTCTGCGGCACAGCCTTTTCGGTGCTGGCTGGTTTCTTTCGACCCAACAGCTGTATTGACTGCTTGACTACGAAAAGCAGAGTTAACCATGATCGGCCGACCGTCAAGAACAGTCTTGACTGTTTCAAGGAATTCAGCCAGTCTTTTAAGGTTTGCAAGTTCAGTTTCATTTGGTTCGTTCTCCAAGTTACGGTGGTCTGTATGTGTAAGTTCTTCAAGCGTGAAGTGCTCAGATAGTTTCATTTAATAGCCTTTATCATTTCTTCAGTTTTAGACTTGCTTCCAGCAGAAGAGCCGCGGTGAAAGTTAAGAACAGTGCCACACATAGTGATCAGTGAGCCGATAGCCATGTATGCGATTTCTTTGTTTTCGGTAGGTACGCCTTTAAAAAACACAATCCAAGTCATAAAAATTGTGGCGCCCACAATGGCGAAGTCAAGCAAATAAGCAGCGTTCTTCGCGATCCAAGCTGCGTTAGTTGACTCTTGAATCTTGCTGTTCATATCTCGCGCATTGGCAGTGTTAGCTGCGTCCAACTTTGCGTATTCAATTTCTAACTCTTGAAGTTTTGCCGCCGCCGACGGGTCGCCAGCTATGGCTTTTGCAACTGCGTCAACACTGTCAGCCACGCCAAATTTGTCAGCCATGGCTTTGACTGCCATGCCGCCTAATGGACCGGCAACAACAGTTGCAAGACTAGGGGCTACGCTTTTCAGTAGATTTAGTAGACTGTCCATCATTCGCTTTCTGTTTGTTAATTAATCTTTGCACTTGCTCTTGCTGACGTTTAGTTTCTTGCTTGGCTTCCAGTATGTCCAAATACAGCATACCAAGAAGCGGTAGCAACAATACTACAAGAACACAAGCCGCTATCCATCCCACAACTAGTTCCCAATCCTGTACAAGAGGCCGAGGAGCAACCACATATATAGGAGGAATAGGATAGTCGCCAGCAGATATGCCTGCCTTTCCTTTAGAAGACGTTCCCCCTCTTTGCGTTGCCATGATTCATCATCCCGCTTCTTCCTTGCTTTGTCCTGCTCTACCTTGATGACATCCCGCATATCAAACACTTTGCTATACAAAGCCCCCATCTCTTTAGGGGCGCCGTACACCATTGCTTCCCTTATCTCCGTCTCCAACAATGCCATCTGGTCTTGAGCCATAACCCGTTTTAAGGCGGCTTCCATCAGGTTAGCATCAGGGTCGTAGACTGTTTTGCTCTTTTCTTCCGCTTCTCTTATGTGTTCAGCAAGCTGTTCTTGTAGCTTAAAAAACTGAGACAGTTGAGTAACGATGTCCGACATGACTTGAGTTTCATCAACTGCAACATAAGTTTCTTTCTTTTTAGACACTGACTTTGGCGCATCTGGTGCTGCACCAAACAACTTTTGCCAAAAGCTTCTGACTTGTTTTGCATCTGAAACGACCTCATCAACAGTCTTTTTGATCTCCATGAAAGACGTCTTAGCGTCTTTGTATAGCTTGCATCCTTGTTTGATCGCTGCAACGCAAGCATTAGCGGCAAACAGGATGCTAAGCGGGTCAATGATTACTCCGCAGGCGACTCAGAAGTGGTTTTGATTTTGTTCATTACCAAGGCACTCCTGATCTTGTTACTGGATTCTTCTGTGCGGTAATCTGAGAAGTCAGTGAAGCCTCAATTACTTCCTCACCTAGCTTGTCTTTAACCCACCCAACCACTTGAGTCTTGGTCAAAGATTCGTAAGGGGTTGTGGGCGTACCAACTTCAAAGTCAACAGTGCCGTAGGCGTATGCAGAGATTTCACCATCTACTTTTGTGATGTTGTAATGCACTGTCGTTACAAAGCCATCAGAAGTGTTGTGAACCATGTCTACTATAGACCATTCAGTTAAATTTGGCATTTTAAGTTTTCTTTTTTAAGTTGTTCCATCAACTTCCTCAGCCTTTAGCTTTTCTCGAGTAGGAAAATCGACCTTACTTAAATCCATTGCTTCTTTATGCTGTCTTTGGAATTCAGCGATTAAACCAAAAACTTCCTCATACGGTCTTTTACCTAAATAACCTAGCAACTGGTTTGCAAGATCTAAAGTAAGGGTTACCGAGTTGGGGTTCATAGACATACTCCTTTGGTGGTTGAAAAAACTTTATTTTATATGTTTACGGCGTTCATTTCTACAACTTCAATATAGCCAAGCCAGCGTATGGTAGTTGTAAGTTGACCCGTACAAGTTATTAGTGGTCCGCCGTTGTTACCAAGTGTTGTGTTAGCGGATACAGCAACTGACCAGCCAGTTGTTCCTGCATCCCCGTACAATTGAGTGTTGGTTACTGCGGTGGTGACTACAGACGCTACGCCTACTAGTCTGTAACTGTAAAACTCTAAAAGCCAAGCCGCCGTATCGCCTATCGTACTGGACCCTGCTTGTTCCACAGTCGCGATGATACGCAACCGTACATACATGCTATCATAGTCAGAACTATAAAAAACCACTATGTTAGAAGTTCCTGGCACTGATCCTGCAGCTGCACCATTTGTTGTCATAGGGACGGCGGTGTTTGTGGTTGAACGCGCCCATAGCACTTGACGTTTACCTATGAGCCCATTAGCTGCGCCTCCTGTCGGTCCTTCATTACCCATAAGGTGACAATACGCTGAGGTTCCTGAAAGTGTTTGGCCAGGACCGACAATATTGTATGCGCCGTGGTTTGTTTGAAAAGAGTCAGTAGTTGGGCTAAAGCACGCTATATATGCTTTAAACCCACTAGTGCTACTGTCGCCTGACATCGACCTACAACCTACCCATAGCGAAGGGTCGTTACCGCTGCTTCCGTTAACAATCATACCAGAACCAGCCAAAACAACAGACCTAGAGCTACCAACACTAGAAGTAGAAGTCCCTATTAAACCAGAATAATTTCCAGCTGCTACTTGTGATGCGGCAGTTCTTGTAGTTTGAAAATCTATACTGTTTGTTCCTCTTGCATTGCCTCCAGTAGTTGTTCCATCTGGAACCTGCACCATAAGAAAAGGCGCGTTGCCGGTTCTTCTAGCTATGGCAAAATCTTGATTAACTGTACCACTTACAGCATATATAGCTGTTACATAATTTGTAGCATTTGTGCCTGTGTTTGCTATCCCAGTTGAAAAAGCACCTGTTCCGAGTGTATTAAAATTTAAGCCACCTGTTGGTCCTGTAGACAGCGCCGCACCGCTAATCGATGCAAAGCTAGGAAGTGTAAGTGTGTAGTTTCCGGCAGAAGCCGGAGGCTTTAATGAAAACGTCCCTAAACCTGTACTATCTAAGTTTATTGCCATTTTACTTTGCCCCTACTTTTATAAAGTTAAACTGACAATTCCAGTTTACTGTATCAGAAGCCCCACCTGTCACTGTTACTGATATAACCCCGCTGGTTATTGTGATAGCCACGGCATATGCGGATATTGCAGTGTCTCCGTGTAAAGCCGTTACAGTTGGTGTTCCAACAAATGCATAAGATGCCGCACTAAACCCTTTTGCGCACCCTGAAAACTCCCAAGCCTTGGCTGACCCTGACGTGCTGCTAGAAGCGCAAACAACTGTTCCCCAAAATTGATAGGCTGCTTGAGTTTGTGCCGTGTCTGCCACCAAACTAAGACCTAAACTAGTATTCTCTTTTGCATACAAACCTGTAGGCGTTGCATTTGTAGTTTGGCCTACAAGATGTACAAACGAGTACCGAGTTGGGTTCCCTAAGTAACTAGGGGCGTCGTAACCATAACCTCCAATAGCGTGCTCATAGTCAAAAGCAGTTCTAGTATGTTCTCCCGCTATTGCTGTTTGACCTGTGCCATTAAGTCGAACAGCGCCTGAGCTTGCAAGAAGTACAGCCCCTACGTTATACCCATCATCATTAGACGGAGCATTTACCCCTATGTAGCTAGGTATAGTAATACCTCGGTTTCCGACCAATAGCCCTACATTGTAGTTTTGCCCGTAAGACGTGTAAAAGCTAGTAATCGCGGTGTGCCCTTTGGTTTCTGCTACTGAAAAGTTTGTGCCTCCACCGATAAAAACAGAATTATTGCCACTTATAGTAGAGTTCCCGACGACAATGTCGTCAAGTTTTAAATTAAATGAGCCTGTACCTTTTGCTGTTGCAGGTATGTAGCCATATATATTTCCAGCGCCTCCAGGAATTAAAGCAATGTGCTGGTCTGTGCTAGCACCTGTAGCGCTTACGGTCAGAGCGTCTATGTGAATTGTTGCGTTTGTTCCTGTTGTGTTAATTGTGCCAGTTAATCCGCTAGTGGCAGCTGCAGGAATAGCTCCCCAGCTTAAAACACCTGCAGCGCTTGTTATAAGCGTTTGACCAATGGTACCGTCTGATGTTGGAAAAGTTAACGTCGAACCTCCAGTGCTGGGGGCTGCTAAAGTAACGCTAAAATTATTGCTGTTGTCAAACTGTATAGCCATTTTAAAACGTAGCCTTTAAGTCTAAAGTGTTCATAAAACAGTTGTACCTCACCACAGCAGCGTTTGCCCTAGCTTGCAAAACGCCTGTTTGAGTAGTTGTGTTAGCCGCCCATTGGACATTAAAGTTTGTTACTGTTCCAGCAGTTCCTTTAGCAGTTACAGAGTTACCGACTAAAACTATATTACCTGCAGTTGCTCTTTTAAATAAAGCTGACACGTTCCAGTTTGCTATCCCAAAAGTGGTTGTTTTAAACCCTGTCACCGTACCAGTACATAGCATAACGTACCCTGCAGGTAAATTTGTAGTATTAACCGATGAAGCTGTAGCTGCGCTTGCTGGAGTAAGAACTAGGTCTACATAAGTCGCTGATGTAGGGTTTCCGCTTAATACTTGTAACCTCGTCTGTGTTTGTCCTCTCGGTGTAGATAAGCCAAAATTATTACCGCTATACACCGCTGTAAACCCTGAGTTTCCGTGGTTAGTGCCGCCTCTACCCCCAAAAATAAGTACAGATTTTTCAGCAGTGTCAATGTAGTTATCTCTTCCTCCAAGTATTGCTGAGCAAGGAAAACTAGGCGAGCCTGTAATCTGATTTGAATAACCGCCGCCTATAAAACTACTAGCGACAAGACTATCTATGGTGTTAAAGTAACCGCCTGCTATCACACATTCCGTGTTAAATCCTGATATCGAATTTCCATAGCCGCCTAAAATAGCAGACCTTGCGCAGTTAGAACCAACAACCTGAGTGGCTGCTGATCTTTGCCCTGCAAACTGTAAATCAACACTTTTAGTGCCTCTTGCATTGCCTCCAGTAGTTGTTCCGTCTGGTATGCAAGCTAAAAGACTTCCAGACCCTCTAGGTACAATCGCAAACCCTACTTCTGTGCTTACAGCGGTTGGTGTAAGAGAGCTTACGTTAACAGTGGCATTTGGCGATGATGTGTTCAGCGCAGAAGTAAAACCTGTTATCGTAGTTGCTGCACCACCAGAGGTGTAACCTAGCACGCCTGCCCCGTTTGTCGTTAAATACTGACCTGTTGTGCCGAAAGCAGGAGGAAAAGTCAACGACCAGGTGCCAGATGCTGGAGACGCTAAAGTTATGCTTCCTGTGTTAGTGTTGTCAAATTGGATAGCCATGTTATGCCGCAATCGCTTCAGTTACAACTACTGTGCAAGTCCATCGAATGTTTGTCGATGCTTGTCCAACTACGCTGATTGCTAAAGCGCCGTATGTTGTGTCAGCCGTAGCTAATGCTGTCCATGTAGAAGCACCTGCATCTGCTGCATCTACGTTAACTGCGGGAGTTCCTACGAGGGCTGTAGTTCCTAGACCTGCTCCTCGCTTTATAGCACCTGTAATGGTAAAAGCCTTCAAGTTACTGCCTGACGTTTTAACCGTACCTATGACGGTTGCTGTAAAGCTAAGAGCTAAAGCGTCAACTAAAACCAGTTGGTTTGCTGCACTGGCAGCAGCACCATCTGCAGTGAGTTTAGTTGAAGTTGCATTTGTAGTTTCACACATCAAAACCATCATTCGATTTTGATTAGAGCCGCTTGATGTGGAGCCGTTTGAGCCGTAAACGATTGTGCCTTGCACGCCTCGGTCAGTGCCTTGGTTACCCCCAATAGCTGCAGAGCTGCCTCCTGTTAAGCTGTTGTTTGTTCCACCTAAAACTGCGGATCTAGTGGCGCCTGCAGTATTAGTGTTACCGCCGATAACTGAAGAGTCTTGCGCGCTCGCGGTGTTATTACCGCCGCCTAGAAGTGATGCGCCTTGCGATGAAGCAACTTGTGCTGCTGTAGTTCTTTGTAGTTGAAGATCCACAGATGAAGCGCCGCGAATATTACCTCCTGTGGCGGTGCTATCCGGTATGGCGCCTGTGATACCGCCCGTGCTTTTTGGTACAAGGGCTATGTACTGTATTGCCGTACCGCCGCTGGCTATGAGCGAGCTGACGTTGTTGGTAGCGTTTGGAGCTGCAACATTTAGCGCAGATGTAAGACCAGTCAGCCCTGCGGCGGCAGTGGCCCACGAGGGGTTGGCGGCGGCACCGCCAGTTGTGAGCACTTGCCCGCTTGTACCTGTTGGCAACGCCACCCAAGTTGTAGCGTTACGGTACAGGATTTGACCTTGGGTTGAGGCGGTGAGAGCGTTGTCAATCAGCGAGGACAGCCCCTGCCATGACGGCAAAGTACCCGCCGAATTTACTGCGTTGATTTGATACGCAGTACCGATTGGAAGTTTAGACAACGCACTACCAGTGATGTAGTACAGCGTATCGCCTGCTGTAAAGGTGTTTTCGCCTGTTCCCCCATTAGTAGTAGCTAACGCACCTGTGACTACAACAGCGCCTGTCGTTGCTGTGTTTGGTGATAAACCAGTTGTACCAAATGATATGCTTGTAACTCCAGTTGCTGCAGCCGCCCAAGTGGGGTTACCTCCTGTGGTAGCCGTTAACACTTGACCTGTTGTGCCTGCAGCGGTAAATGCAAACGCCGAACCCGTGCCAAAAGCAACGCCGTAGTTTGTGGGAGTTGCTGTGCCGTTTGTACCTCCATTAGCGATAGGAAGAGTTCCTGTTACGCCTGTACCTAGAGGTAGTCCTGTTGCGTTTGTTAGAGTGCCGCTTGACGGTGTACCTAAAGCGCCGTTAAACAACACCATTGCACCAGCGGAGCCTGTATTTACCCCAAGGGCAGTAGCTACGCCAGTGCCAAAGCTAGTGATGCCTGTGCCGCCGTTGGCTACAGGCAATGCAGTGCCTGACAGAGTAATTGCCAAAGTGCCACTTGTTGTAATTGGCGAGCCTGCAACTGATAAAAATGCAGGAACTGTTGCCGCAACGCTTGTGACCGAGCCACTGCCAGTAGCATTGATGGTTTGGTTAGGCCAAGATCCACTAACTGAGATATTTGTGCCCGCAACAATAGCAGGAGTAGCCGTCCCTGTACCACCATTAGCCACTGCTAATATTCCTGCTAATGTGATTGTTCCACTTACGGTGACAGGACCACCGCTTGTGGTCAGCCCAGTTGTGCCGCCCGATACATCAACACTGGTCACTGTACCACTACCGCTCGCAGTAGCGTTAATGGTTTGGTTTGGCCAAGTACCGCTTACTGTAACATTTGTGCCTGCAACAATAGCAGGGGTAGCAGTCCCAGTACCGCCATTTGCAACTGCTAGCGTTCCTGCAAGCACTATTGCGCCTGTGCTTGGCGTGTTTGGTGTAAGCCCTGTGGTGCCTGCGCTAAACGACGTTACGCCGCCTGTTGACGCCGCCCAAGTGGGTAAGCCACCCGCCAACGTCAAT
>Ga0181358_1000063_pt1 | contig 42643 bp, 45 predicted proteins | sample Fa13VDMM110SD_FD_130096 | JGI IMG/M metagenome (GOLD analysis project Ga0181358, IMG submission 130096) | Freshwater viral communities from Lake Michigan, USA - Fa13.VD.MM110.S.D | ecosystem: Environmental > Aquatic > Freshwater > Lake | place: USA: Michigan | collected 2013-09-24 | reverse complement strand
TTCATTTAACACATACACTTCTTCATTCAGTTCTTCATTAGCATCTTCTATAACATCAGTTAGTGGAACATTTACTAATTTAACTGTCAATGGCCAACCAACAACTTATGGTGTAGTTAGTCCTGATTATATTAACGCAGGTAGAATAACATCCGACCAAACAAGTATGGGTGTTGGTAATGATATTATTTTTAATAGTTCAGTCGTAAGTAGTGGTATATCTCTTAACACATCAACTGGTGTATTTACATTAACTGCAAATAAAACATATAAATTATTTGCAGAATTAAGTTTTTCAAATTTTAGTGATTTAGCAAATGGTTATATAATATACGATTGGGTAGATGCAACAACAAATACTAGATTAGATACAAGTGGTGTAAGTGCGGGTGTAGGTGAGCATATCAATAGAAATACAAATGAATTTAATGCAACATCTACTACTTTAATTTATACACCAACTACAAATCAAACAATAAAAGTTCGTATCGTAGAGGCAGCCGGAACAGTAATAGTCAGACACGGTATTGGAACAAAGGCAATCATTCAACAAATTAATCCGACAATAGCAGTTCAAGCTACTGCTACTGGCACGGTTGCTACAAACTACATAGCAACCACAAGAACCACTAGCGGTCAAACTTTTACAGGTGCTGGTGATGTAATCCTAAACACCACAGACAAATCTTCTGGTAGTTCAGTGTCATACAATACCAGCACTGGTGTTTATACACTGACTGCTGGCACAACTTACGAGTTGTCATTTACTCCAAATTGGAGTTTTAGTGGATTTAATAATGACCCATATGTGCAGTATGACTGGGTTGATGCCACTACCAACACCGCATTGGATGGCGATAGTGCATCATTTGCCACAGCATACAGTTACAACTATAATTATGCACAGCATAACTTCAACATAATCAGCAAGTTGGTTTATACTCCCTCAACCAATCAAACAGTAAAAATCAGAGTATTGGGCGTTCAAGCAGGTGGTATTACAACAACGTTGGGTGTAAACAGTAGTGCCTATGTCAAAGCAATGAACGCAATCTTTGCCCTCAACACACTTGACACAATGCAAATTAGTAATAGTTTAGCAGTAACGGGTTCAATAACTTCATTGGGTGGTATAACGGGTTCGATAGCATCAACCAATGGTGTAATAAGTGGTTCATCTCAATTGACATCTTCGTTTGATACAAGATATGCAATTAGTGCTAGTTTTGTTAGTTCATCAAATCTATCATCAATACAAACTATAACATCGGCTTCATACGCAGCATTAACACCTGTAAGTGGAACTCTTTACATTATAATAGGATAAATTATGCCAGTATTTGGAAATGCAACTAATATAAGATTTAACGGAAATTCAGCAACAAAGGCATTTTTGAATAATAATCAAATTTGGCCAACAACATCCGTAGTAGCTACTGAAAATTTACTTTTACATTATAACACATTTAATACATCATCATATAATGGCAGTGGGGTAACTATTACCGATATAAGTGGTAATAGTAGAAATGGAACAATTACAGGTTCTCCAACTTGGACTACTAATTATTTTACTTTTGTTGATGATTATATAACAACACCAAATTTAAGTTCAGTAATAACATCAGCCAATGAAGTTCATTCAGTAGAACTATGGGTATATCCAACTAATAATGGGGTATTAGTTCAGTATAATGATACTACAACTCCAAATGCATCGTACCACTTTTCAGCAATAGAAATAGTTGGTGGTAATTTAGAAGTTGGACTTTGGAATGCAACTACTTTAGTATCAACCGGAAATATAGGTGCAGTTTCATTTAATCAATGGCATCAAATAGTTTTAACTTATAATGGTTCGGTATGTAAAGGATATATTGATGGTGTATATAAAGGTTCAGTAAATGTATCGTGGGCCTCACCTATGAATTATTCTTATCCCCTTTTTCATATGAACTTTGGTTATAGAACTATTACAAATCAAGGTGATGGAACTGATTTCGATGGCAGATTTGGTATAATGAGAGTATATAATTCTGCTCTAACTGATGCACAGGTATTATCTAATTATAATTCTACTTTACCAACATTTATATAATAGAGCATCGACATCAACCGAAGTTTTGAATAACTATAATGTAGATAAATCTAAATACGGATTATAACAATACTTATATAATAAGCAAAGATAAATTAGGAAACCCGAAATATTTTTTGTATATTTGTGGTAGGTAAAAAAAAATAAAAATGACTTCAAATCAATTTTTCAATAAATTATTACGTGAACTTTCTTATAGGAGTACCGAAGGGTATCCTATGCTGGCTAAAAAAGAACATCAAAACCTAATATCAGATATTCTATCAGAGTGGGGATTGGGTTCAATGGAATCGGAACTACTTAAAAATTTGAATGAAGCTGAAGGGGAAGATTCTCAATATAAACACGTTGGTCAGGGATTCTATGTAAAAGTAAGTGATGAAGGCAAAGAAGGTGCACAAAAATTTAAAAAAGATGATAATGGAAAATATTCACCCGTAAATGATGATGAATATGAAAAACAAAAAAATAAAGCTGGTGAAGAAGGTGGACCAACTAACAATCCAAACGCCAAACCCAAAGAAAAGGGCGGGGAAGAAGGTCAAGCGGTAGGGGGTGAACAACCACCTGCAGAACCGGAAAAGGGAACTTCATTACAAGACCCTCAATCTCAAGAAAGATTTAAAAAAGAGGCAGAAGCAGCAAGTGGTGAAGTAGATTGGGAAACTACTTTTAATAATGTAATTAAGGAATTAAAATCAGAAATCGATGATATCCTATCAGGTAAAAAGAATCCTCCTGGAACAGGTGGTTCTGCAATTGGTGAAATGTATGGTGGGACATCTTTAAAAGAATTAAGTAATAATTCAGAAATAATAGAAAACGAATTCGTAGATAATCATTTTGAAGAAGTTAGAAATTCATCTATAAGTGACGGTATGTCCGATAACGATATTACAAGGTGGTTAAAAATATCATATAGAACTGGTAAAAACGAATTAAAAGAGTTAACTACAAATCCAAAATATAAATATAAAAATCCTCAAACTGACCCATTTCCAACTCCGGTAATGGACCCAGTAAATGAAAATGGTTCTGCGAAAAAAAATCTTATATCAGTAATGGAAGCTAAATTAACCCAAGCACAAGAATCGGGTGATGAAACGGCGATAAAACATTACGAAAGACAACTACGATTTATTAAAGCGAGAAAGGATACTGATAGTGGTATTTTATATGAAACAACAGATGGATTTATTGGATTTAAACATACATCTAATAAAAGTTCATTTAAAGATACCGTATTCAATTCAACGGTTAGACAAAGAGCAAAATTAATGAATGAGGAGAGTGATAGGGTTTCCGAAAAGTATGGCTATTCTGAAGAGGAAGCCAAAAAAATAAGTGAAAATATAGAAAATATTACCGGTAAGGGAGTTGAAATAATCCAAAAAGCCGGATTAGGACCAAGTGGTACAGTAAATGCAAACGTTCAAAATCCCGTAGAGTTTTCAAAAGAAAATAAATTAGGTAAACTATTTAAAAATTTAGATGGTGGTCAAGGTGGTAGAAAAAACTACATAGGAGATATACAATCTCAAATGAAAACCAATACAAAGTTGGGCAAAAAAGTAAATGATTATCTAAAAAAACAAGGAATAGAACCACCATATGACGATGACCAAATAGCAGGTGCACTTTTAGGATTATCTAAAGATGGTGATACTACTACTGGTGTAACAAAGATGGTAACCAAACTATCAGATAATGTTGCCAAAGTGAGGGAAATTCGTAATACTTTAAGAAAAAAATATCCTAATAAATCTGATGAAGAAATATTACAACTTACTAAACAACAAATAAATAACTACAACACTAAAGATGCAGTCCCATTTGATGATGATGCTATTAACTTGATGTTATCACCAGAAATGGATTGGGTTGAATCAGTTGGTTCTACTAGTAAAAATGCAATGAAAGAAGCATACAAACAAATTAGTAGTGATATAGCTGATGCAGATGAAAAATGGCAGAAAGAACGTGCACCAAATCCCCCACAACCACCTGAGAATGGTCCACATACCCAAACATATGTAAATACATTTGTTAAACAAATGCATTGGGATAGATATATTTTAGGTGAAGAAGAGGATATTGGTGATATGAATATTGAAGGACGTACTGTAAATTCAAAACATATTAGAACTTGTTTAGGTGACCTTTCTAAGTTTACAGGTGACCTCGATACAAAAGAAGGAAGAGATGGTTTATTAGACCATTTAGGAAAAACTATGAAAATTAATAGTGAAGATGAATCTTTAGTATTTCAATCAGAAAGCGGTACAACTCAAATAGGAAAAGAAAATTATCGTACAAAGGGTACTGGAAATAATTCTCTTTTAGGACTCTTTGGTAAAGATATGGAAGCATGTTTAAAAGAAAAAACTCAAAACTAATTTAAAAAAATATTATATTAGTAAAAAAGCATTTGGTTTTTATTTTTAATACTTATTATAGAGAGTATAAAAAATAGGAGAGATTAGATGCAAACACAACTTTTGTGTACCTTTACAAAAAGAGATGAATTACAAACCATATTAGAAAAAATTAGACAAACATATACAATTGTTTATAATTATATATACGTGCTTCAGAATAAATCTAACTTAGATGAATTATATATTACATACAATATAGATACTCAATATAAACCATCTGCTCCATTAAAAGATACTATCTTAGTACATAGAAAAAAACAATCTAATACCCTATATACAATCAACGCTCTAAACGAATTAGTTAAAGAGGAAAATGGTGGTAAATTAGATAAAAGTTTTGAGATAGATTGGGAAAAATTTAGAAACACTATTATAGTGACAAATACTGAAGGAACTAAAAAACTTAGTACGAGAATTTTTGAAGTGATAGAAACTTCTGAAAATACTCCTCAATAAATTTGGTAATACGAAATATTATTCGTATCTTTGAATTAATAAAAATAAATAAAGGTTATAATGGCAAAAAACACACCCCCACAATCAAGTGGTCCTAAGATTATAGGTCAACAAGTGAAGAATCAACTTCAAATGAACATAGCTCCTAAATTGGAGACAAAGGATGATGAGGTTGCATTTATCAAATACGATAATCCCAAAATCATAGAACAAGTTGAAAAAGAATACCCAGAAATGACGGATGAGTTTAAACGACTTATGTTTACTCAATACGAATTGTTTTGTCTAAAACAATCAAACTATGGCCCAAATAATATTTCGGTTGGTACTAACTTAGAAACTGCGGAGGATAAGAAATTATCACTTACGGGTTTATGGTTTAGAATGAACGATAAAATCCAAAGATTAAAACAATTGGTAGTCCTAAGTAAAGAGGATTCGGTTGGGGAATCAATAGAAGATACCTTTCAAGACCTATCAGTATATGGAATTATTGCACAAATAGTTTCTAATGGTAAATGGGCTAAGTAATGCCAGAAATCTCCGAAGTACGACTAACCTCCGAATGGGTCACACGAAAAAATAAAGATAGAACTATCGTAAAGGTAGAATATCTCCCTTCTAACAAACTTAAATTGGTAGAGGGTATCGATGTGGTGGGAAAGAGATTATCTGCAACCCCACGTGGTAAAGAGATGATGTTAAAGTTTGATGATACCCCCGTTGTAATTACATTAGGTATGAGTGGTGGATTCAAAAACTTTAAAGAACGAATGGATGATTCCACAATGAGTTGGAAGCATGGTCATATTCGCTTTACCATGTCTGATGGGGATATTTTCACGTGGACAGATGTTCGAAGATTCGGTAAATCACTTGGAACTGATTGGGGTAAGAAAAGAGGACCGGATATTTTTGATGATGAGCAATCTTTTAGAGATAATATTCTTTCTAATTTAGAACATAGAGATTTTGATAAACCTGCTCACGAAGTTCTAATGAATCAACAATGGTTTAATGGAATCGGAAACTATCTAAGGGCAGAGATTTTAGGTAAGTGGGATGTAAATCCGTTTCAACCTATTAGAAATATTATTGATACCTCATTCTTAGACCATTTAATAGGACAAGTACGGGATTCGTACCGATTGGGTGGTGGAACATTATACACTTGGATGAATGATAATAATACCCCAATTCTAAGGGATATCACGTGGGATGAATGGATGCAATTCTATGGTAAAGTAGATTGTATGAGGGATAGACAAAAAAGAACTTTTTGGTTTGATTCCAAATGGGAAATTAAATGATAAAATATTTGGATATATCAGATATTAATCGTATCTTAGCTTAATATTAAAACTTAAAACACATAGAATTATGATAAAAGTAAATGAACAAGTAATCGATAGTGATTATATTCAATCTTTTTTTAGATTTCAAGAATTCTCTCAAATTAATGGAGGAAATACAGCACAAGAACCTTCACAAAACGCACATGATTACGAAAGTACCGATTTTGGGTTTATCAATGATTTAACTCATATATACACAGGTAATAATGGTAAACCATTACCCTGGCCGGAATTTGTTGATTATTTTGTTTACATAAGAAAAAAAGTAGGTGCACGAGTTGGTAAAACTGGACATTGGTGTATTGGTGGGTCAATAGTACTACCAATGCGATGGGGTATTCAAGATTATGTACTTACAATTATCGGTGACAAGTATATGATGTACAAGTTTAATTGGACTGGAATAGATTTAACTAAAGACATAACTAGACTAGATATTGCCAATATTACCTCTTTAACTATTGAGGGATATGAATTGACTGAAGAGGAATATAAATCAAAGATACCAAATATTGAATTCTTTAAAGAAACTCCAACATTCTTTTTTGCAATTAAAAAAAGAATAGATAATGGTATAGATTGGTCACCGAAAGCAATTATCAAAAACCTTAATTTATCTTTTGTAAATTCAAGAGCAGATTTTAGATATTGGATTAAAGATGCTGCTGATAAAGATAAAACAACAGGTTCTAATTTATATTTTCCTACAATAAAAGCCGGCCAATTGGTAAGCGATGTTTCAGAACTTACTCAGGTTAATGTGGATGAAAATGGTAAACCCGGACCACCAATTGAAAAGAGTGGTGGGTTATGGGATGTATATTATTATAAATATATCGATACTAAATGGACAATTCAAGGACATGAATTAAAGAAACTTTCATTAGGAAAAGAATTATGGTATCCACATGGATGGTCTCCATCAGTACCAGGTAATCATTTTTTCAATCAACAAAAAATATATTACTCTTCAGATAGGTTAAACTCATCATCGCCAGGAGATATTTCTGGTGCTGAGTATAACTTCGGTCAAATGATTTGGATAGCAAGGAGTGAATACCCCTGGCCGGGTATTAAATCGGACCAATTGCCAGAAGAAGACAGAAAGAATTTTGAAAACTTTCATAAAGAATACGTTGATGATAACGATTTAGCATTAACAGGTAAACACGAAGATAATAAAATAGATGAATTTACTGCACAAATGAATGATAATACACATCCCAACTATTATCAAACACATCGTAGTTTTGTATTAATATCAGATAAGCAATATGATGTAGATAAATTTGAAGATGGTGGATATACAATTGAATCAAGAGAAGATTTTAATGAGAGAGAACATGATTTAAATATATTTGAGAAGAATGAGACAATTCCGTTCTTTCATTTGGAAGCAACAGAAACACTAGATTGGGGTCATATTGATAAATTTTGTTCATATGTTTTAGATGATAGAATTCCTTATAATATTCTTGAAGTAGATGAAAATTATATTAACTCAAAAAAAATAAAAGTATTAAAGAAAAGATTGGAAGAATATAACCCAATAGGTGTAAAGAAAGTTTATGTTGTGAGAAAAAAAGATGTTATTTCTTTCAATAAAACAAAATTACTTCAAAGTTTAATTTACGAAAAAAAATAAAAAACATTTATACGAAAATCGGAAATTCGTATATTTATATACACACACCGCGAGTAGGAAAGACTCGTAAATAAAACCATAAAACAACTTAATTTTAAACACTTAAACGGAGAAAAAATGGCATTAGACATTAACGCAATTAGAGGTAGACTAAACAAACTACAAAACACACAAAAGAAATCGGATGCATTGTGGAAACCAACACCTGGCAAATCCCAAGTCCGAATCGTCCCTTACAAGTTCAACAAAGATAATCCTTTTATCGAACTTTATTTTCACTACAACGTAAATAACAAAACTTATCTATCTCCAATTTCATTTGGTAGACCTGACCCTATTGTTGAGTTTGCAGACAAACTTAAAAGAATGGGTGATAAGGAAGATTGGAAAGCAGCAAAGGCTATGGAGCCTAAGTTGAGAACCTTCGTTCCTGTTATTGTTCGTGGACAAGAAAATGAAGGAGTTAAATTTTGGGGATTTGGTAAGACAGTTTATCAAGAAATTTTGGGTTACATCGCTGACCCCGATTACGGAGATATTACTGACCCAAATACCGGTAGAGATTTAACAGTTGATTACATTTCTGCGGAAGATGCAGGTACATCGTATCCTACGACTACACTGCGTGTTAAACCAAATCAAACACCATTGGCAGAAGGTGGAGACCTTCAGAAATTCTTAGATAACCAAACTGAGATTACTGAATTGTATTCCGAACTTTCTTACGCTGAATTAAAGAATGTATTAGAAGGATGGTTAAACCCATCTGCAACATCAGATGATGATAGTACAACTTCAGTCGTAGAGGAAACCCTTTCGACCAATACTACATCTAAAGCTACACCAAGTGTATCTCATGATTTAGGCGGTTCAATCGAAACTCCAACACAACCACCAGTTTCTAAAAAGACTGATGATGTAGCTGCAGCATTCGATGATTTATTTAACAATTAATAACCAAATTTTATGGCAAAACAAGAATTGGATTTAGCCGATATTCTAGCGAGTGAGCTAAATAAACAATCTAAAGACCAAAAAGTAGCATTCTTCTTAGATGATGATTCAACCCCTACAAACGTAGAGGGTTGGGTATCAACCGGATGTGCTACATTAGATGTTGCGATTTCAAATCGTCCTTATGGTGGATTGCCTGTTGGTAGAATTGTTGAGATAACAGGATTAGAACAAAGTGGAAAATCATTAGTATCTGCACACATCCTTGCTGAAACACAAAAGCAAGGTGGTGTCGCAGTGTTAATAGATACTGAAACTGCAGTGAGTAGAGAATTTCTTGAAGCAATCGGTGTGGATGTAAAGAAATTACTTTATGTATCAGCAGACTCAGTTGAACAAATTTTCGATTTTACTGAAACTATTATTGAGAAAGTTAGACAGACAGACAAAGACAGATTAGTAGTAATCGTAGTCGATTCAGTAGCAGCAGCATCCACTAAAACGGAGATGGCTTCTGATTATGGCAAAGATGGCTATGCAACTGACAAAGCAATCATCATCTCAAAGGCGATGAGAAAGATTACCAATATGATTGGTAGACAAAAAATCTTATTAGTATATACAAACCAACTTCGTCAGAAAATGAACGCAATGCCGTTCGGTGACCCGTGGACTACATCCGGTGGTAAAGCCTTAGCATTCCATGCTTCGGTTAGATTACGTTTGAAAGGAATGGGACAGATTAAGATGAAGGTAAATGGTAACGATAAAATCGTTGGTATGAAAGTAAGAGCTCAAGTCGTTAAGAATAGAATGGGCCCACCATTAAGATGTGCAGATTTTGATATCTTCTTTGATAGAGGAATCGATAACTATGGTTCGTGGTTAGTGGTAATGAAAGATAATAAAATCGTTAAACAAGCAGGTGCTTGGTATGAATATACTGATACCGATAGTGGCGAGGTTATTAAATTCCAATCTAAAGATTTCATCACTATGATGGAAAGTAGGGTTGACGTTAGAGAACAAATATATAAAAAGATTTGTGAATCTACAATATTACAATACAAATCAGACACATTAGATATCGAAAATATGGAAATCGATACATCAGGTGCAGGAATGGATGATTAATTTAAAAAAAACACATTGAAAGCAATATACAAAAACATTTTAGAATCGGTAGAAAAAGAACATACTAGCAATTCTATTAAAACTAGAAATTCTAGAGTTCTGATAATTGATGGATTAAATACATTCATCCGTTGCTGGTCATCCATTCCCACAATGAATGATGATGGCGACCATTTAGGTGGTGTAACGGGTGTCTTAAAATCAATAGGTTACGCAATCCGTCAGGTTCAACCGACTCGTGTTATTGTAGTTTTCGATGGTAAAGGTGGCTCCCAAAGTAGAAAAAAGAGATTTTCGGGTTATAAGGCAGATAGAGACCCAAACAAACTTAGAGTGAATCGTCAATATGCCGGTATGATGAATATCGAGGATGAACGCGAATCAATGAAAAGACAATTTGTTTGGTTGAACGAAATGCTAAATTATCTACCTGTAACCAACATGATATATGATGGTGTAGAGGCAGATGATGTTATGGCCTACATCACTACACAACTACTTAAAGAGGATGAACAAGCGGTGGTTATGTCAACTGATAAGGATTTCCTTCAATTGGTTAACGAAAAAACCATCGTTTGGTCACCCACCAAAAAGAAAATCTATAATAGGAACGTTGTTAAGGAAGAATTCGGAATCGAATCAAAAAATCTACTTTTATATAGGGTATTAGATGGTGATAAATCAGATAACATACCAGGAGTTAATGGATGTGGTGTTAAAACCCTCGTAAAGAGGTTTCCAGAACTGACTGAGGATGTTAAATTATCTGTTGATGACTTATTCCGCCTATGTGATGAGAAGAGAGGTAAGATTAAGATATACGATGATATCCTTTCTGCAAGGGAGCAGATTCTTATGAATAGAGAATTGATGCAATTAGATGACCCCGATATATCAGGTATTATAAAAATGAATATATTGAGTAAATTTAATGAACCAAACGACCAATTGAATAAATTAGATTTTATGAAAGTATGTTTAAAGTATAAAGCGGTAAACAACTTTGGTGATATCAATGATTGGTTAAAAACAACATTTGGAAATATTATTACAAAATAACAATTAAACATGGAGGAAAACTATGAAGTGTATTAAAACAATTAAGGAAGGGAAATCCTATACGTTAGGAGAAATTAAGAGAGTGAGTGATATCGAGGCAGATGAAAGAGTAAAAGGTGGATATTGGAAATTCGTTCCAAAGAGCGAATGGAAAGCATCGAAAGGAAAGAGTAAGACTGAGGTAGTTACCGAAGTAGTTGAAACTCAAGTTGAAGAAATTAAAACGAAAACAAAGAAGGAAAAAAATAAATAATGCAAGATATAGACAACTTATCGAAATACGGACAGTCTTTCCAATCCAAAGTTGTATCTGCATTATTAACCGATAATAAATTCTTAGACCAAATATCAGAAATTGTTACACCCAAATTTTTTGAATCGGATGCAAACAAATGGATAGTTAGTGAAATTGTTAACTATCATACTGAATATAGACAAGCACCCACAATGGATGCTTTCAAAGTAAGTTTATCGAAATTAGATAACAAAGGATTACAAACAACGATTGTAGAACAATTACGCCATATCTACACACAAGTAGGTAACGTAACTGATTTAGCCTACATCAAAACGGAATTTACATCCTTTTGTAAAAATCAAAACTTAAAACAGGTAATTCTACAATCAGTAGATTTATTAAAGGCAGGAAGTTACGATAAAATCAAAGACCTTGTAGATAGGGCAATGAAGGTTGGGGTTGAAAACGATTTAGGACATGATTATGTTTTAGATTTTGATGCACGTTCAACTGATGAAAAGAGAGATACCGTCCCAACTGATTGGAAACCCATTACTGATTTGATGGATGGAGGATTAGGGCCAGGAGAATTGGGAGTAGTAGTTGCCCCATCCGGTGTTGGTAAGACATGGATTCTAACCGCATTGGGTGCATCGGCAGTTAAATCTGGATTAAGTGTAGTTCATTATACAATGGAGTTATCAGAACACTATGTAGGTGCTAGATACGATACCGTCTTTACCCATATCCCATCTGCGGATTTGAGAGATAGAAAAGAGGAGGTTAAAGCAAAAATCAAAGGATTAAAAGGAAAATTACTTATTAAATATTATCCACCGAAGGGGGTAAGTGTTAAGAAGTTGCAAATGCATATTGAAAAAATGATTGCAGCCGGAAACCGACCTGACCTAATTATTGTGGATTACGCAGATTTACTTCTTTCCCATTCAAATAAAACGGATTCAACTTATGCTGAACAAGGTGGTGTTTACATTGACCTTAGAGGTATGGGTGGTGAATTGAGAATTCCAATATGGACTGCTTCTCAAACAAATCGTTCTGCGATAGATTCAGATGTAATTGAAGCAGATAAGATTGCAGATTCATATGCAAAGGTTATGAATGCGGATTTCATTATGAGTTGGAGTAGAAAATCAAAAGACAAATTGAATAACACTGCAAGGGCTCACATTATGAAGAACCGATTCGGACCAGATGGAATTACATTTCCTTGTAAGATGGATACAAACACAGGATTTATCGAAGTATATGATGCAGCTTCTGCTGATGGAATTATTGCTTCAAAGGAATCTAATAATGGACAGATGGTTCAGAAACAACTTCTACATAAAAAGTATGTAGAAAATATGGGGTAACCCTATTATAATAAAGGGGTTAGCTTTTTGTTAGTATGGGATAATAAAAAAGAAAAAAAATATTAAAAAAAAATCATTTCTTTTTTTCATATATACAATAGTTATACTCACCAACAAGATATTTTGTTGGAGTAATTTTTAACAATTTAACAAACAAACAATTTATGGCAACATCAACTGAATTATTCGAACAAATGAAGGATTTATTTACTCATTTCGAAGCAGAACACAACGGAGCAACTAAAGCATCTAAATCAAGAGCAAGAAAAGCGATTGGAGAATTAAAAAAACTTATTACAGATTATAGAAAATTATCAGTAGAAGAGAACAAGTAAAAAAAATTTATAAAATGAGCAAACTATTTACTGAAAGAATTCCATTCAAACCCTTTGAATTTCCGATATACTATACTGAGGGATGGTTAAAACAAGCACAGGCATTTTGGTTACATACTGAAATACCTATGCAGGGTGATATTAAGGATTGGAATGAAACACTAACTGAATCTGAAAAGAATTTAGTAGGTAATATCCTTTTAGGATTTGCTCAGACTGAATGTGCTGTATCTGATTATTGGACTAATATGGTTACCCAATGGTTTCCAAAACATGAAATCCGTCAGATGGCAATGATGTTTGGTTCTCAAGAAACAATTCACGCAATTGCATATTCGTATCTAAATGAAACTTTAGGATTAGATGATTTTGAAGCATTTTTACACGAACCTGCAATTGCAGAAAAGTTTGAATTGCTAACAAAAACTACTTCGGATTGGACACATGAGGATTTGGCAACAAACCCAATTGCAAGAAAAGAAGTTGGTAGAAGTTTAGCAATATTCTCAGCATTTTCAGAGGGAGTATCCCTTTATTCATCATTTGCAGTTCTTTACTCATTCCAAATGAGAAATAAATTAAAAGGAATTGGACAACAAATGAAGTGGAGTGTAAGAGATGAATCCCTACATAGTAGAATGGGATGTCAATTATTCAGACATATGTGTGATGAATTTCCAGAATTATTAGAAGATGCTAAACCATCAATTTATGAAGCAGCAAAACTAATAATGGAGTTAGAACATAGATTTATTGATAAGATGTTTGAACAGGGTGATTTAGAGAATATGAAAAAAGATGACCTAAAACACTTTATTATTAAACGAATTAATGAGAAACTTGCAGAGTTAGGATATAACCCAATACCCGGAGGTGATGATTATTTTGAATTTAATAAAAAGAAAGCATCTGAATTAGATTGGTTCTATCACCTAACTGGAGGTTTAACTCATACGGATTTCTTCGCAATGAGACCTACCGATTATTCAAAAGCAGGTGAAGGTGAGAATTGGGATGACTTATTTTAAATAAAACAATATTATGGCAAAAAATCAAGGTGAAGAATTTGGATGGGAACTTGGTGTCGATTTCCCGGAGTGGGGTAATACTGAAGTATATGTTAAAACTATATCAAAGGGTTATTTAATTGAGGGTGAAACACCAAAAGATGCGTATTGGAGAGTGTGTACAAAAGTAGCACAGAGATTAGGTCAACCGCAACTAGCATCTAAATTTTTCGATTATATATGGAGAGGATGGTTATGTTTAGCTACACCGGTATTATCAAACACAGGTACTGATAGGGGATTACCTATTAGTTGTTTTGGTATAGATGTAGCAGATTCCATTTTTGATATAGGTTCAAAGAATTTAGAATTAATGCTATTAGCAAAGCATGGTGGTGGGGTTGGTATTGATATCAACCAAATTAGACCAGCAGGTGCAAAGATTACCGGTAATGGTACATCTGATGGAGTAGTTCCATTTGCTAAAATATATGACTCAACTATTCTTGCAACGAATCAAGGTTCAGTAAGAAGAGGTGCAGCATCAGTAAACTTAAACATCGAACATAAAGATTTTGAAGATTGGTTGGAGATTAGAGAACCGAAGGGTGATGTTAATCGTCAATGTTTAAATCTTCATCAATGTGCAGTCGTTGGTGATAAGTTTATGAGAAAACTACAAGATGGAGAATCTGAGGCTAGAAGAAAATGGAGTAAACTACTTCAGAAAAGAAAAGCAACAGGAGAACCTTATATCTTATTTAAGGGTAATGTGAATAAACAAAACCCACCAATGTACAAACAAAATGGATTGAAAGTCTTTATGACTAATATCTGTTCTGAAATTGTATTACATACCGATGAATCACATTCATTCGTTTGTTGCCTAAGTTCACTAAACTTAGCAAAGTACGATGAGTGGAAGGATACGGATTTGATTTACACATCAACTTATTTCTTAGATGGAGTTCTTTCAGAATTCATACAAAAGGCTAAAAATATGAAAGGATTTGAAAATGCAGTTCGTTCAGCAGAAAAAGGTAGAGCATTAGGATTAGGTGTATTAGGTTGGCATACTTATTTACAACAAAGAGGAATTCCATTTGAAGGAATGCCTGCTCAATTTGAAACTCGTAAGATATTTTCTCAAATGAAAATTGAATCTGAAAGGGCAAGTAGAGATATGGCATCTGAATTGGGTGAACCACTTTGGTGTAGAGATAGTGGTTTCCGTAATACTCACTTACGTGCAATCGCACCAACAGTTTCTAACTCTAAATTGAGTGGAGATGTAAGTTCTGGTATTGAGCCGTGGGCAGCAAATGTATTTACCGAACAAACTTCAAAAGGAACATTCATTCGTAGAAATTCTGAATTAGAAAAACTACTTAAAAAAGTAGGAATCAATACCAAAGAGGTATGGGATAAGATTTTAGAAGATGGTGGTTCTATTCAAGATATAGCAGAATTGGATAATTGGTGTTTTGTGAATGGTAAAACAATTCTTTGTGAAGAGGTATTACCGGAAGATAAACATAAAACATTTAAAGTTAAGGATGTATTCAAAACATTCAAAGAAATTAACCAATTGGATTTAGTAAGACAGGCGGGTATTAGACAACAATATATAGACCAATCAGTTTCACTAAACTTAGCATTCCCTGCAATCGCAGAACCGAAATGGATTAATCAAGTAACAATGGAGGCTTGGAAACAAGGAGTTAAGACATTGTATTACATGAGAACGGAATCCGTATTAAGAGGAGATATTGCTACAAAGGCAATGGACCCTGAATGTATAAGTTGTGAAGGATAAACAAAAAGGAAAAACAAAAATGGTAACAGTTAAGAAATTTTCGGCAGTATGGTGTGGGCCGTGTAGAGCATTGGCTCCGGTTATTAATGAAATAAAAAATCAATTTTTAAATGTAAGGTTTGAAGATTATGATGTAGATATCGCATATGATGAGGCAACAAAGTATGGAATTCGTTCAGTACCGACCATAATCATTGAAAAAGATGGTAAAGAAATAAATCGCTTTACCGGAGTGTCTTCGAAGATGGCATATATAAACGCAATAAATGAATGTATCCAATAATAGACGAGGGGAAAATCATCCTAAGGCTAAACTAACAAATGAGCAAGTTATATCAATAAGAGACCTTTTTAAGAAAGGATTTTCAGTTAATGTTATAGCAAGGAACTTTAAAGTTAGTAAGTGGAATATTTCAGAAATTGTAAAACGTCAAACGTGGACACACATTTGATTTGGAAATACGGAATATTTTTCGTATCTTTGATAAAATATAAACTGAATAAAACAATAAAAGGTTATGTACATAGAGTATTTTGATAAATTTTATGGTATGACACCATATCTTTATATCGATAAAGAGGAGTGGTCTCACATTAAAAAAACATACCAAAGAGAAGACGTTAAGGAATCTCTTGCCAAAGTATGTATGACATATGAATTACCATATGCAGATATTTCCGAAGAGGATGCAAGAAAAGAGTATCTTAAATTAAAAGGAACTCGTTATCACGAACTACTTACTGAAGGCGAGTGGTTTCCTCGTAAGGCATCCGAAACTCGTTATCCATTAGGATTTCAAGGTAAACAACAATATGTAAGAAGGCTGAATACCGGTAATGGTGCATCGAATCATTTTCAACAAGCAAATAGATGGAGTGTCGATGGGACAGTATCACCTGGGCCATTCCGTACTTGGAATAACCCTGATTTTATGTTTTCATTAATCGGTGGAATGTATACCCTAAAATTCGATGAGGTTAGTAAAAATACCCTAAGAACTTGTCTATCTTTGAGAAAGTATATTTGTTCTCAGTTCAAACCAAATGTAGCAAAGGCACTTTATGATTTCGTTCAAGCAAAGAATGTATTAGATATTTCTGCTGGATGGGGTGATAGATTATGTGGATTCTTTGCATCAGAATACGGCGAACACTATGTAGGTATTGACCCTCGTAAAGAAAATCATCCAATATACGAACAACAAGCCCAATTCTATAAAAAGAATAATGGTTTCTTTGAAACTGATAAGAGGGCAACCTTTCATTGTTCTCCGGCAGAGGATATGGATTATAGTCAGTATACCGATTACTTTGATATTGTATTCAGTTCGCCTCCTTATTTCAACGTAGAGAGATATTCATATGATGATACTCAAAGTTGGATTCGATATAAAAATATTGATGCATGGAATAAATTATTCTTACACGCAACGATTGAAAAAGTATGGCCTACTATCCGTAAGGGTGGGTATCTCGCAGTTAATATCGCAGATGTATATGCATCCTCCAAAGGTGATGGTAAAGGTCAACAGGAAATCACCAACCCAATGAACGATTTTATTTCTACATTAGAAGGTGCAGAGTATCAAGGATGTTTAGGTATGGAAATGGCTAAACGACCGGGTTCAATTGGAGCAGGTGCAATGATTGAGGGAGATGAAGACAGATATTCCGAAGAGGAAAAGCAAAAGGCAATTGAAAATGCTGGTAAAACTTTCTGCGAACCGGTATGGGTATTTAGGAAAATGTAATTTAATGATAAAAGAATATTTCAAAAAGTTTTATGGAATGACCCCCTATATCAATATTGATAAGGAGGAGTGGAAACATATACTAAATACATTTGAAAAGGAAGAGATAGTAGAAACATTATCAGAAGTATTACATACTTATCCACCACCTATTCCTATTATTACAGAACAAGAAACTATTGATGCATATAAAAAGTTAAAGGGTACTTGGTGGCCGGATATTTTAGTGGAGGGAGAATGGTTTCCGCGTAACGAAAGGGAATCTGCATATCCACTTACATTTGATAGTAGTAATTATTACTTTAAAAGAACGAATGTTGGTAATAACGCATCCAACCCATTCCATATAGAAAATCGATGGAAGGTAGATTGGTCAAGGACACCATCAGGTTGGAAGACATGGCAGACAGTTAATGGTATAAAAACCATAGTTCGGGCATTCTTCACATTGGAACAAGTCCTAACTGATGTAAATAAGGAAACACTAAAGATGGCTACTACATTAAGAAAGTATGTAGCATCCCAATTTAAACCTGTAATCGCTAAAGCATTTTATGATAGATTTCAGAGTGAGAATGTATTAGATTTTTCCGCAGGTTGGGGTGATAGGTTATGTGGGTTCTTTGCAAGTGAAACGGGCAAACATTATGTTGGTATTGACCCTAATTTAGATAATCACCCAAATTATGAAAACCAAATAGAATTTTATCAGAAACACAAAACATTTTTTGAGAATCCTAAAACTGTGGAACTGATAAGGTTACCGGCAGAAGATGTGGATTATTCCAAATATGAAAACTTTTTTGATACAATCTTCACTTCACCTCCATACTTCAATACTGAAAAGTATTCCACACATGATACTCAAAGTTATTTACGCTATAAAAAGATAGATGATTGGAATACTAATTTCCTACATAAAACAATTAAAAAAATAATCCCTACCTTAAAGAAGGGTGGGTTATTAGCAGTTAATATTGCAGATGTATTTTCAGCACCAGATAAGGGGTATGTTGATATTGTAAATGCTATGAATGACTTTATTAAATCAGAGGGATTAGAATATATGGGTTGTATTGGAATGGAAATGACAAAAAGGTTTAATTCCGGTGGTGCAGGAAATGCCAAATCTGAATATTTTGCAGAAGAACTCAAAGAAAAAACAGAACTCAATAAAAATAATGCATTTGGTGAACCCATTTGGATTTGGAAAAAAATAAAATAAAATAATATGACAGTTATAGAAGCAACATCTCCGGGAGATGCATGGGTAAAGGTATCTAAACACCTTATTGCCAATGGAGTAAAGGTAGGCGATTTAACCGAAGAGTTAAACGTAATGACAGAAATCACCGAATTTAAATCTGATGATTGGTTTGACCCACATTTTAGAGAAATTATGGGAGATGATAGAATTGATTACGCAAAGACCGTAACATTCTTAGAACCACAACCAAAGGTATCGGATAATCCATTCTTTGTAGCAGAAGAGGGGTTAGAATATAAATTCATCAAAGACCACTGGCATGATTCATATTGGGGTAGAATGATTGCATGGGGAGGAACATTTAATCAAGTAGAAAACGTAATCAAAATTCTAAAGACAGGTAAAGCAGTTAAGAGATGTGAATTGATTATTTTTGACCCGAGCAGAGATGCTAGAAATCCATACTCACAACCTTGTATGTTAGGGATTGATATTAAACCTCGTGGTGGTAAAATCTACCTAACATCAATTATTCGTTCAAATAGAGTATCTAAATCAGGTTACGCAGATTATACTGCATTAGTTGAGATGGGTAAGTTCTTAGCGAGAGAAAGTGGTATGGAGTTAGGGAAAGTTTCAGTTTTAGCTTGTTCTTGTCATATCGGTAAAATGAATGATGAAACGAAAAAGACTCATAAGTTATTAGAAGCATTAAATAAATAATATGTGTGGAATTGTAGCAACGATTGGTTATAAAAGAGATGATGTGAATATAATGCTCGAAGCAATTGAGCATCGTGGCAGAGATAATCGTGGTATCAAAGAATTCCAATATGGAGATAAACATATTATCTTAGGACATAACCGATTATCAATTAACGATACATCACCATTAGGTAATCAACCAATGGAATGGGATGGAGTGGAATTGGTAGTGAATGGTGAGATTTGGAACTATCCTCAATTGCGTAAAGAGTACGAAGGAAGAGGATATCACTTTAAATCTAATTCAGATTCAGAAATCATTCTATATCTTTATAAGGAAGGTGAATTAAAGAGATTAGAGGGTATGTTCTCCTTCATCATATACGATAATGATAAGTTGATACTATCGAGGGACTGGGTGGGCAAATTGCCCCTTTATATTCACAATACGAACAACTATATCGTTGCTAGTGAATTGAAATCCATTACAACGCAAGTAAAGAGTTCAGACATTAAGTTTGTACCTAAGAATTCATTGGTAATAATTGATTTGAATACGGATAATATTGTAGTTCATAAGGATTATTATTTCCAATTTTCAAACGAACCTACTATACCTACATCACATGAAGAGGTGGGTGAAACTACATTTAAGTTATTAGAAACTGCAGTAGATAAAAGATTATTATCAGATGTACCAATCGCAACATCACTAAGTGGTGGTATCGATTCTGCAATTATTACCTACCTACTATCACAACGTATACCCAACCTAAAAGCATACACAATTGCATTTGATGAAACCTCAAAAGATTTACAAAAGGCAAGAGTATGTGCGGAGTATTTAGGAGTGGAGTTAGTTGAAGTATTTGTTCCTAAAGATGAAGAAATAATTAAACAAAGATTTTTAGATTCAATTAGAGTAATCGAATATCCATCGACAGTTCAAATGGAAGTAGGTATCTTACAATCCTTTATTGCAGAACAAATGGCAAAGGATGGAATTAAAGTAGCATTTAGTGGTGAGGGTAGTGATGAGTCATATGGTTCTTATGGTACATTCCGTATGTTCAGTAAGAAACCAGATTGGAGTGATGTTCGTAAAAAATTATTTGAAAAACAATACTATGGTAACCTATTAAGAGGTAATACTATCTTTATGAATTATGGAACAATCGAATTAAGATGTCCATTCTTTGATACTGAATTTCTAAACTATACCACAAACTTAACTGATGAATTCCTATGTAAAGGAGGTCAATGGAAATTACCACTTGCTGATGCATTTAGAGGTAAACTACCTGATGAGATTTTAGACCAGGAAAAGAGGGCATTTCAAAAAGGAACAAATTTTAAACAATACATCGAAGAAATCATTTTAAAAGATGAATCTATTAATTTTAAGAAAAGAAAAAATATGATTCATGTGATTGGTGATAACTTTGAAAAAATACACGGGTTCTCTCATAGAAAAATGAAAGGAGAATTAACGTCAAACTCAGGAGGGATATACCAATGGATTTAAAACTAAAAGGATTAACCGAAGATACCCCATTAGAACTTTACCACATTAAGGGTAGAGAGGTATGGGTAAAGAGAGATGACCTGATGGGTGATGGTATGGTCTTACCGCCGTGGGGTAAATTAGCAGCATTATTTGAATTGGTTAAAAAATATATTGATAAATCAAAACCACTGGTTCACCTTTCCGTAGATGGTAGTTGGACAGCATGGGCATTGAGTGCAATTTGTGAAGAATTGGGAATTGAATTTTATGCAGCACATCCGGATTCTAAAAAGATATCACAAGAGTATTTGGGAATGATTAAAGAAATGTATCCTAAAACAAACCTATATCCGATTAGACCTAATATGATGCAGATTATGTATAACTCCTTAAAGAAAGATGCAAGAGAAAAAGGATGGCAAATGTTACCTTACGCTTTTGACCACGATTTTTATAAAGATTATTTGGCAGATAGGATTCAACCCCTTGCCCATTTTGATAACTTAGTAGTATCATCTGGTAGTGGTGTAACCCTATCCGGTCTAGCGAAGGGATATTATAGAGAAGAACTGAAAGAGTTTTTTCCACAAGTTAAAAGAAAGATTTGGACAACTTGTGTATCATCGGTGAGTTCAATCAATAAAACACTTAAAAAGAGTGGGATTCCAATTCCCCTAAACATACGAAAATCAGAGTATCTATTTGAGAATAGATTAGATGGTTACGAAACCCCATTTCCAACCAACCAATTTTGGGATGTAAAGCAATGGAAATGGTTAGAGGAAAACATAGACCAAATTGAAGGAACTATTTTATTCTGGAATATTGGTGGAATTTATAAATTTTGATAAATCAAACTTATTTCGTATATTTGTACAACTAAAAATTTAAAACTATCTACAAGAACATATATTATCAACGAGAAAGAAATCTCATACATTTATGGGATTCACATTTGGGATATAGGACATTTCCATACACCAGATACGCATACGAAAGAGCAGATAGAGGCGAGGCCCGTTCTATTTATGGTGATAAATTATCTAAGATTTATAAATTTAAAGGGGATGACCCCAATTTATTTGAATCTGATGTACCTGAAACTACTCGTGTTTTAGTGGATACTTATGTTGATTCCGATATCCCATCTGATACCATTGTAACAATGACATTCGATATTGAGGTGGAAATGGAAAGTGGATTACCTGATACCGAAAAAGCTGAAAACGAACTTACCGCTATTGGTCTACAAGATAATATCACCAATCAATATTGGGTATTGATTATGGATAAGAAAGGTAAGATGGTGGAAAGAAAAACTGATAAGGCAATTATTCTACCATTCAGAGATGAGAGGGATATGTGTATGAAGTTCTTAGAACTTTATGAAGGAATCTCACCGGATATCTTAACTGGTTGGAATATTGACAACTTTGATATTCCGTATCTATTCAACCGAATGAAACGCATCTTAGGTGAATCTCAAGCAAAGAGGTTATCACCTATTGGTCAAGCATTCTATTCTCCCTACCGTCAAAGATGGTTCTTTGCGGGAGTAAGTTGTTTAGATTACCTATCACTCTATAAGAAATTTAACTACAACGAATTACCTAACTATCGATTAGATACCATTGGTACAATTGAATTGGGTAAGGGTAAGATTGAATACAAAGGTTCATTAGATGACCTCTTCAACGAAGATATTGAAAAGTTCATTGAGTATAACTTAGTCGATGTTGAGATTGTGGTAGAGTTAGATAAGAAATTACAATTCATTGATTTATGTAGAGGTATCTGTCACGCAGGGCACGTTCCGTATGAGGATTTCGTTTATTCCTCAAAATATTTGGAGGGTGCATTGTTATGTTTCCTTAAACGCAAGGGATTAGTTGCTCCAAATAAACCATCAGACCGTAAGGAAATGATGCAAGCCCTAAGAGATAACGAACAAGAGAAGTTTATTGGTGCGTATGTAAAAGACCCGATTGTGGGTAAGTATGATTGGGTATATGATTTGGATTTAACCTCTCTATATCCATCAATCATTATGACAATCAACATTTCTCCTGAAACCAAAGTTGCTAAAATTGCAGATTGGGATGTTCAGAAATATATGAAGAGGGAGGTTGATTTCTATCAAATGGGTGATAATAAAATCTCACGTGATAATTTAGAAAAGTATATTAAAGAGGTAGATTTAACAGTATCATCAAATGGTGTGTTATATCGTAAAGATAAAATAGGATGTATTCCTGAAATTTTAGATATTTGGTTCAATGAAAGGGTGGAATTTAGAAAGTTGGAAAAGAAGTATGGTCTGGAGGGTGATAAAGAAAAATATGCCTTTTACGGCAAAAGACAGTTGGTTCAAAAAATTCTACTTAACTCTCTTTATGGTGTGCTTGGTCTTCCTGCCTTTCGGTTTTACGATGTTGATAATGCAGAGGCAGTTACGACTACGGGCCAGACGGTTATTAAGAACTCGGCGAATATGGGGAACATCAAATACAACAAAGAATTAGGAACAACCGATGTAGATTCTAACATTTATATTGATACGGATTCAGTATTCTTTTCCGCAGTACCACTTTTAGATTTCCGTCATCCAAATTGGAAGGCGATGCCGGATAGTGAAGTTGCAGTATTGGTAGATGGAATTGCAGGTGAAATGCAAGATTATCTAAATAAGTTTTATGATATTCTTTCGGATAAGTTTTTCAATGTTCAGAATCACCGATTAGAAATTAAAAAGGAATACGTTGCTAGGGCAGGTATTTGGATTGCGAAGAAGAGATATGCACAATGGATTATTTCAAACAATGGTGTTGCGGTAGATAGATTGGATGTAAAGGGGTTGGATGTGAGAAGGTCATCATTCCCTAAGGCGTTTCAAGATTGTATGGGGACAGTTCTAATAGATATTCTAAAAGGTAAATCTGAAGAGGAGTTAACGGCGTTTGTTCTTGCGTTTAAAAAGAGTATGGTAGATAGACCGATACATGAAATTGCAAAGAACTCAGCAGTTAAAAACCTTTCAAAATACTCACCAAAGAAAAGACAGATATTTCATATGGAAAAGGGAGCACCTGCTCACGTTAAAGCAGCAATTCTATATAATGATTGTCTCACCCACTTCAAAGCACCATTCAAATATTCACCGATGAAAGATGGTGATAAAATCAAATGGGTATATCTTAAAAATAATCCATTAGGAATTGATGGGTTGGGATTCACAGGGTATGATGACCCACAGGAAATCGTTGATTTCATTGCAACTTATACCGACCATAATCGAATCTTCGAAGCGGAATTAAAAGGTAAATTACAAGATTTCTATAACGCCTTAGGTTGGGGTGAGGTGATGAGTGAACAAAAAAATGCAGAAAAATTCTTTTCTTTTTAAAATAAATTTGGATAATTCAAAAATTATTCGTATCTTTACACTTACAATAAATTAAAACAATAAAAAAAACAACATGGAAAAAGGTAAATTAGGGCGTTTCGTACAAAAGTACAATCTTGCAGGTTTAGTAGAATCGGTAAAATGGGAAACAAAAGACAACTCATTAACAACTGCATTCATCTCTGATGATAAATCAGTATTGGGTAAAGTAACAATGACAGATTTTGGTCATAGTGATACAACATTTGGTGTATATGATACATCTAAGTTGACTAAAATGTTATCAGTATTAGGAGAATCAATTGATTTTGAAATCTCTGATATCGATGGTAAAGCAGTATCATTAAAGTTTAAAGATGGTTCAACTTCAATCAATTATATGTTGGCTGACCTTTCGGTTATCCCAAATGTACCTGATTTGAAACAATTACCAACTTTCAACATTAAAATTAAGTTAGATGAAAACTTTATTACAAAGTTCATCCGTGCTAAATCGGCGTTGACAGATGAGAACAATTTCACATTCGTTGCGAAAGATGGTAAGTGTCAAATTATCTTAGGTCATTCAAACATTAACACTAATAGAATTTCTATTGATGTTGATTGTGAGTGTGAAGGTAGTATTAACCCAATCTCATTCTCAGCAACTTACTTAAAAGAAATCTTAGTTGCAAACAAAGAAGCTAAAGATGCTATCTTAGAAATTTCATCACAGGGATTATCTCACATTCATTTTGAAGTAGATGCCTATACATCCGATTACTATTTAGTGGAAATCGCTAACTAAGATATGAGTAAACACTATTACGAAAGGTCTAAATTTTCTGAATTCCAATCCAATACAACTTATCATCGGTTATTAGAAATGACTGATGATGAGTTTATTAGTTGGGCAAAGTTACTACGCATAGAAGTAACTAAACAATGGGATACCGATGGTGTTCCTCCTGTTATCGGAAAAGATAAGAATGATATAATCGATTCATTCAAAAAGTTAAAAACAAATGATTGTGATTTCCTTCAAAAAGATTTGACGGGAGATGATAACTCATTGGGTATTTTACAAAACTTCAATAAAGATGCATCAGCAGTAAATCAATTCTTTCCAACTATGTTGAAAACCAAAATATCAATTGGTAAATCAGCAGAAGGTGGATTATCCATTTATGACCATTTCTCAGACCCGAAATTAGAAGATACCTTCGTTCATATAATGAAGAGGGCGGTTAAGAAAGATTCTATGTATTCGTGGTCACGTTCTATTGTGAATAAGAAAGATGAGAATGAATTTTGGGATGGTGAAACTGGTATTGAATTTATACAAAAAGTGCATGAAGGTAAAGTATTCGTTGGTAAGTACGAAAACATAGGTATTGTTCTTGCGAAAGTAAAGGAAGATACCTTAGATAATTATGGTACTATCAATGAACAATATATTGGGTTTGGTAATCTATATTTAACTGCTGAACAAGTACAAGAATGTAAGGATAAGGGATGGTTATCGCATACTCAATTATCTAATATTAAAACTATTGAACCATCTACTACTTTAAAAGACGGGACGGTTAAAAAGTTTTTCTATCTGATTCGTTGGTATGATAAAACAATTGGTATTTTTCCAAAGATATTACAAGTGTTTCGTTTAAGTTGTGGTCAACCTGCAGTGAATTTTCCTGCACTAACTGCTAAGTGGTTATACGAACATTACACATCTCATATTGAACAATCAGAACCCTTACACATTTATGATTCATCAAGTGGATGGGGTGGTAGGATATTAGGTGCAATGAGTTCTCGTAAGAAAACCCATTACATTGGAACTGACCCGAACCCTGATAACTTTATACTGGAATTAGGTATTTCACGTTATGAGTATGTTGCTGATTTCTACAATAAAAATTGTGTAGATGATTATTCAGAAACATTTGGTAAGTTCTTTGATGTTCAAAAACAATCAAACACTTATGAGTTATTTCAAGATGGTTCGGAATTGATTCAACATAATCCTAAGTTTCAAAAGTATGCAGGTAAATTGGATTTAGCATTCACATCACCTCCATATTTCAATAGAGAACAATATTCACAAGATGAGAATCAATCATTCAAAGCATATGGTGAGTATGAGGATTGGAGACAAAACTTCTTACATCCTACTCTAACTACCATTTATGATTATCTTAAAAATGATAGATACATTCTATGGAACATTGCCGATATTAAAATTGGTAAGGATACCTATTATGCATTAGAACAAGATTCTATTGATATTCTAACTGAATTGGGATGTGAATATAAAGGTAGATTGAAAATGTTAATGACTCGAATGGTAGGATTAGACCCATCTAAAACAGGTATTAAAAACGCAGTGAAGCATGATGGTAAAGCATATAAATTTGAACCCATATTTGTATTTTACAAACCATAATTTTTACAAATTTTAATATTTATACATAATGACATCAAAAGAATTCGTCCTTTGGTTAAAAGGATTTACGGAAGGAGTACATGAGTTTAATATTACTCCAAAACAATGGGATATATTAAAAGATAAATTGGCGGAGGTTAAGGATGAAGAACCAATAGGATTTCCGTTTGGAGTTCCGAATACTGGAACAATACAAACATTACCATTTATCCAACCATACAACCCACATAACCCATATACAATAAATTGTGGTAGTGGTTCATCTGGAACAATAACAACAACACCGGGTGGTGGTTCTATAACATACGCAACACCACAATTTATAACATCAACTACAACAGGAACTGCATATGGGTATCCAAGTGGTAGTACAATGAGTTATACTAATTCAACATGGAAACCGGAACACGGCCCTAATTCTCCAACTATACAAAATATAAACGAATCATTAGAAGATTTAGAAAATGATTTCTTTGGTTCTCTTGATGGTGAAGATGGTTGGACACCTGATTTGGAAAAACAATTTTGGGCTGAACAACCACCCGAACCATTCGCAACACCGGAAGAATTAGCAAAATACAATACCGATGAAGTTTAATAAAATTCAATCTGATTTACAAACAAAAGGATATACTCAATTTAATTTGAAAGAGTATGATATGGATTTATATAATCTATTATTACCTTTTAAATGTAACGAAACCGATAATTTACAATCTTATATGACCAGGGTCAGAATAGATGGTGAATTAAAAAGAGAATTAAATTTAGGTATGCCATTTCAACTTAAAAATGAATATGAATCATACGATGATGCTAAAATTGAAAAATTAAAAGCTTTTGAAAAATTAAAAAAAGTAGAACAAGCTTGGTACAATCAATCACTTGCAGAAGTATGTAAAACTAAAAATATAAATGTTACACTCATTAATAACTCAATATTCCAGTTAGTTAGAAAATGTTTTCAAATAGATGAAGATGTTACACTATCTACAATTGTAAATGAGTTTACATTTTATGATGATGGATGTGTAATTGAAAACCATAAAGATGGAATGTACCCAGAACGAGTTTGTTCTATTTTAATTTATTTAAATGAATCATATAATGATAATGATGGTGGTATTTTGATATTAGATGGTAATGAAAGTGTTTCACCTGTATTTGGAAATGTAGCAATAGTATCATTAAGTAATTCTGATGTTGAGCATAGAGTTTCAACAGTAGTGGGTGGAATTGGTAGATATGCATTGTGTACCTTTATAAAAAAGACTATTTAAAATATAAAATAAATAATATGGCATTTTTTGAAGAAAATATAAAAGAAGAAACCCCAAATACACTTTGGGTTGAAAAATATCGTCCTAAAAAATTAGAGGATTATGTTGGTAATGACCATTTAAAACAAAAGATTCGTGATTATATTGAAAGCGGTGATGTTCCACATCTTTTACTTTATGGTAAAGCAGGAACTGGTAAAACTACACTTGCAAAGTTGATTGTTAATTCAATCAATTGTGATTTTATGATACTAAACGCATCTGATGAAAACAATGTGGATACTGTCCGTAATAAAGTAAAATCATTTGCATCTACAATTGGGTTTAAGGATATAAAAATTGTTATCTTAGATGAGTTTGATTATATGACTCCTCAGGCTCAAGCAATTCTTAGAAATCTAATGGAAACATTTAGTAAACATTGTCGATTCATTTTGACTTGTAACTATGTGGAAAAAATTATTGACCCGATACAAAGTAGATGTCAAACTTTTCAAATTATCCCACCTACTAAAAAAGATGTTGCAGTACAAATTAGTAAAATATTAACGGAGGAAAGAATACAATTTGAAATAAAAGAATTAGTTCCAATCGTAGATTCATCCTATCCAGATATTCGTAAAATTATTAATACCTGTCAACTTAATTCCTCAAAAGGAGTATTAAAAATTGATAGTAGCAGTATATCTGATGCAGATGTTAGAGTAAAAATTATAGATATTCTTAAATCAAAGGATGATAAGAGAAATCGTTATGTAAATCTAAGACAAGCAGTTGCAGATTCCCGCGTACAAGATTTTACTGAATTATACACCCATCTTTACGAAAAGGTAAACGATTATGCAGTGGGTAATACTTCTGCCGTAATTATGATTCTTGCACAAGGGCAATATAAAGATGCTATGATTGTAGATAAGGAGATTTGTTTTATGGCAACTCTTATTGAAATAAATGATGTAATATAGATATGAAAATATTAGTTACAGGTGGTGCAGGATTCATTGGCACTAATTTAATAAAACGATTACTAACTGAAGGACATGAAGTTCATTCATTAGATAATTACGATAGTGGTTTAGTAGAAAACCACATAGAGGGATGTAACTATATAAGTGGAGATATCGAACAAATTGAATATTGGAGAGGTGATAAATTTGATTTATGCTATCATCTAGCAGCATTAAGTAGAATTCAACCCTCATTTGAAAACCCATTAGAAACTTTCAGAGTAAATACAACGGCAACTTTATCTGTTGCAGATTGGGCAAAACATAATAATGTAAAAGTTGTTTATGCAGGTTCATCATCTCGTTGGCATGACCCATATCAATCACCTTATGCTTGTTTTAAACATATGGGTGAGGAGATTTATAAACTATACAAAAAAGTTTATAATTTAGATGTAGAAATTTGTAGATTCTATAACGTTTACGGCCCGAAAGAAATTGTAGAAGGAGATTGGGCAGCAGTAATTGGTATCTGGAGAAGACAAGTTAAGAATGGTGAAAAAATTACTATTGTGGGTGATGGCGAACAACGGAGAGATTTCACTCATGTTGATGATATTATAGATGGCTTATATAAAATAGGAATTGGTTCTGAAAAGCATGAAGATGCTTGGGAATTGGGTACTGGTATAAATTATTCTATCAATGAAGTATATGAGATGTTTAAAGAAAAATTTGGAACTGACTCAATACATATACCCGACCAAATGGGAAACTATCGTAAAACACTTAGAGAAAATGATGATGCTCTAAATAGATTAGGATGGACACCTCAAAATAGATTAAAGGAATATATTAATGGGTTATGATAGAATTAGTTAATGATAATCTTAGTGAAATTATTAAAGAGAATTCAAAGGTATTTGTAATGTTCTACGCAGATTGGTGTCCTGATTGTGCACGGATTAAACCCCATCTTCAACAATTATCTACATATTATGAAAATATATTATTTGTTCATATTAATGCAGATGAATCACCAAAGAGTAGGAGCATTATCAATTTAACGAATATACCTACGTTTCTAGGAGTCTTTGAGGGGAATGTAGTAGAAACACCCCTAATAGGGAGTAAACCCGAAAAAATCGAAGAATACCTTCAAAAAATAGTATCCTTATAATTTGGTAATACGAATATTATTTCGTATATTTAAGGATAAATACGGATACAATGATAACATACGACCCAAACAATCCCCTAACTGATGAGGATTTAAAGAAACTATCAGAGGAAGATTTCTTTTCATATTTAGACCAATTGGCTTTACATAAAAAAAGAGATAGTAAGGTGATATCTACATGGAAAAAGAAAGGGCATGAAATCCTAAAGGGTACTGGAGTAAAACACGTAAAAACTAACAGAACCCAATGGTTCGATTAAAAACAAAAAAAATATGTCAACAGAAGTACAATTAGCAAAACCATTAGGAGATAGAGTCCTAATCAAAGTAGAAACAGGCGAAAAAAGGATTGGTGGTATTATCATACCAGACACTGTTCAAGATGGTGATAATAAATTCGGTATAATTGTTTCAGTAGGTAATGGTATTTATACCCAAAACGGAACTAAAATTCCAATGGAAGTATCGGTAGGTGATAAAGTATTATTACCATCCGGCGGAATGAATATTCAAAAAATTAAATTAGATGATACTGAATATTTCTTATGTAGAGAAATGGATTTATTAATGGTTATAAATTAAAACAATATGGCACAAATTTTAGGAGCAGGTGGACAACCAATAGGTGAGCAGGAAGAAGTAAAAATTCCTTTAGAAAAAACAACCCCAATAGGATGTGCAAAATGTGGTGGTGAGATTTTTGTACAAGGGTTTGGATTTCGTAAGATTTCAAAACTATTATCAGGCAAACCAAAAGATGAAGTTCTGCCGGTAGAGTTATTCTTATGTGGTGATTGTGGTGAGGTACTTAATGAAGTATTACCTCCCGGTTTAAAAGTAGAACAAGAATAATGGCCAAATCACTATTCGACCATATCAAAGCAATTACAACCGAACAAGACCCAAAGTATTGGGACAAGTTAGATGATGCAGATAAAAAGACTTGGTCTAATTATATGGTACATCGTTTTATCTCAATGAATCCAGATTGGATATCGGTTATTTCAGAGATACAACCTTATACTGAAATATTAGAACCCAAGCAATTATATCTAGTACTAATTGGTATTATTCCAAAAGGAAAATATTACCTTAGATATGTGAAGGGTAAGAAAGAAGATACCTACGAAAAATGGTTAGTTGAATTAGTTGCAAAGGATTATCAATGTTCTACAAAACAGGCTGAAGAGTATTTAGAAATACTATATTCAACAAAAGAAGGTAGAGAACATATTAAGTACACATGTGAGAAGTATGGTATAGAATCCAAAGAAATCACAAAATTAAAATTAAAAATATAGTGAGTAATACAACTTGCATACTACCATTCGTACATTTATACTCAGAACCAAAGGGAGAAATGAAACCTTGTTGCATAGCAAGTGGATTTGATGAACCATTGGATTTAAAAACCTTAACTATTGAAGAAGCTTTTAATTCACCACAAATGAAAGAATTGCGTAAAGATATGTTAGAAGGTAAACGAAATAAAGTATGTGATGTTTGTTATAAAAAAGAAGATTTAAATAATCACTCTCCTCGTACCGATTTTAATAATAATCGTTTATGGAAGATGCCTGAAGTTAAAGAAGATTACTCAGTTGATTCCCAATTCCAACATGTGGATATTCGCTTCTCAAATTTATGTAATTTTAAATGTAGAATGTGTAATCATGATTTTTCATCCAATTGGTATGAAGATTTTGATAAATTAAGACCCGGTCATACTAAAGGTAGAACTAAGGTAATGAAAGTTTCCGATACAATTGTTGAAGACCTAATTCCACATTTAAAAAATATTAAAAGCTTTTATTTTGCAGGGGGTGAACCCTTAATAATGCCAGAACATTATAAGGTATTAAAATATCTTTATGATACAATGCCAGTTGTAGAACAACATTGGGGTAATGTCAGACCATTGAGTATTCATTATAACACTAATTTATCAGTAATTACTTATGATGAAAATAGTTTAGTTGAATTATGGAAAGGATTCGATAGAGTATTCCTATCTATATCATGCGATGGAATTGGTGAAGTTGGAGAATACCAACGAATAGGATTTCTACACGATAGATTTATAACAAATTTAAAAACAATACAAAAATATTTTATTTCAAACTCTCCATATAATGGTGGGTTAGGTTTACAATATAATTTTCAATATACTACTACAATTTATAATGCATATCATATTTTTGATTTTATCAAATTTATGGAAGAAAATAAGTTTATAAAATCATCAGAACACATTGATTTTTATTATGCATGGAGTCCATCTGAAGTATCATTAAATAACTTACCAGAATATGAAAAAATACGATTAGTTGAATTTTTAGAAAATGGTATAAAAGAATTGACAGAACAAAAAACTATTGATGAATTAAAGGATTTAATCAAATTTACTAATTCAACTAATGATGTTGAAAACGCAACAGGCGGTATGTATCAATTTACAACTGAAATGGATAAACTGAATAATACCGATGTTACTAAGTTAAATGGTGTTGATTTTGAACGAATTAAGTTAGAAATAATATCCTAAATAGTTGGTAATATCGAATAATTTTCGTATCTTTACAGTATAAAAAAACAAATAATGGCAAGAGTAAGTTATAGTCAATATGGAATGTGGACAGGTTGTCAACAACAATTTAAACTAAGTTACATAGATAAGTTAGGTGAATCATCTGCAAATATCCATACAATCTTTGGTTCGGCAATGCACGAAACCATTCAACACTTTCTTTCCGTTATGTACGGAGTTTCTAAAAAACAGGCACTTCTATTGGATGTAGAGGGAATGTTAAAGGAAAAGTTAGTAGAACATTTTACTACTGAAAAGGCTAAAATGACCGAAGGTACTCCATGTACTCAAATCGAATTAGAGGAATTCTTTGGTGATGGTAGACAAATCCTACATTATTTTAAAACTAAGTTAGATAAACTTTATACTAAAAGTGGGTTTGAATTAGTTTCGATTGAGTTACCCCTAAACGCTGAAGTAAGACCGGGGGTTAATTTTGTTGGGTTTATTGATATTGTATTAAAGGAAGTATCAAGTGGTAAAATTATTATCATTGATTTAAAAACATCAACACGAGGTTGGAATCAATATCAAAAAGCAGATAAAGTTAAAACATCTCAGATGCTTCTATATAAGAAGTTTTACTCAGAAAAATATAATGTTCCATTAGATAAGATTGAGGTTGAATATCAAATCTTAAAAAGAAAAATATCAGATACTACTGAATTTACAATACCACGTATATCTAAGTTTGTTCCCGCTAATGGGAAACCATCAGTTAATGCAGCTTGGAAGGGATTTATGGAGTTTGTTGATTCCGTATATGATGAAGTAGGTGCAGTAAAACAAATTGATTTTCCTACTAATAAATCAAAAGCTTGTGATTGGTGTGAATTCAAATCTAGAAAAATTTGTTCTATTTGGCAGTAATTTTTTTCTCTTTTATATATTTTTATATATTTATACATAATAAATAATACATAAAAGGAGAGAGTTATGACAAACACCAAACTGACTACGGTCAAAATCGTAAAAGATGTTTATTCAAAATTCAAACAACTATCGTTTGAATCAAACATCACATTACAAAAATTAGTTAATCGTTCTTTAAACAGATATATTGAAGACGAATCTTTTAGAACTCAAATTAATGAGTATTCCGAATTACACGCAAGTGGTTCACAATTTTAATTTTTAATTTTAAGTAAATGACAGAAGTAAGAAAGAAAAAGAAAATTCTTTTATTATCCGATGATTTCAGAATGTCCTCTGGTATAGCAACTGTATCCAAAGAATTAATTTTTGGTACATTAGATAAGTACCATTGGGTACAATTAGGTGCAGCAGTGGAACATCCTGAAAAAGGCAAAGAAATTGATTTAGGTGATGATGCTAGAAAAATTAGTGGTGTATTTGATGCTTCAGTTAAAATCGTTCCGTGGAGTGGTTATGGTGATGCTGATATTTTACGCGAGTTAATAATGAGACATCAACCTGATGCAATCTTACACTTTACCGACCCTCGTTATTGGAGATGGTTATATGATATGGAAGCAGAATTACGTGAAAACGTACCTATTTTCTTTTATCATATTTGGGATGATTTACCAGACCCTCAATATAATAGAGATTATTATGAGAGTTGTGATTGGTTAGGATGTATTTCTAAACAAACATATGGTATTGTACGAAGAGTAGGACAAAGAAATGATTCACCAACATTCAAACCCCTTGAAGATTGGCAAGTATCCTATGTACCGCATGGTATTAACTCAAATACCTTTAAACCTGCTGAAGTACCTGATGAATTCCGTAAAAGAGTATTAGGTGATAAAGATTATAAATTTGTCCTATTTTGGATGAATCGTAATATCAAACGAAAGCAACCATCCGATGTCATTTGGGCATATAAACGCTTTGTAGATTCTCTACCAATCGAAGATAGAGATAAGACTTGTCTAATTATGCATACCCAAGCGGTTGACCAAAACGGAACAGATTTGTTTAAAGTAAAGGAAACCATTTGTCCTGATTATGAAGTTAAGTTCTCAGAAACTAGAATTTCACAAGAGGAATTAAATTGGTATTATAACTTATCAGATGCTACTATTAACATTGCGGGTAACGAAGGATTTGGGTTAACAACTGCAGAATCGGTAATGGCAGGAACTCCTATTATTGTAAACGTTACAGGCGGATTACAAGACCAATGTGGGTTTACATTAGATGGTAAAGAATTAACGGCAGAAGATTATGTGAAAATCGGTTCGGTACATGATTGGAGAGTATGGGCAGATAAGTTAGGACATGGAGAATGGGTTAAACCAGTATTCAGTAAGGTTCAAACTCTAGTAGGTTCAGTTCCAACACCATATATTATTGATGATAAGGTGGATATTTACGAAGTTGCTGATGCAATGAAGTATTGGTATGATATTCCTAAAAAAGACCGTAAAAAGAGAGGTTTAGCGGGCAGGGAATGGATGTTAAATGAAGGTGGATTAAATCATACAAATATGTGTAAAACTCTTTCTGATGGGATGGAAACTGCTTTCCAAAATTGGAGACCTAAAGATAGGTTTGGATTATATAAATTAAAATAATATGAAAGTTAATATAAAAAGGTTACAAGAAAACGCAACACTCCCATTTTACGCAAAAGAAAGTGATGCGGGTATGGATTTGGTAGCAATATCAATTAAAGAAAATACTACATTTCAAATAACATACGGATTGGGTATAGCATTAGAAATACCAGATGGATTTATGGGTTTAATATTCCCACGTTCATCTATTAGAAATACGGAACTTATTTTAAGTAATTCAGTTGGAGTAGTTGATGCTGGATATAGAGGAGAACTTCAAGCAACATTCGTTAAATCAAATGGACTTGATTCCCTAGCATATAAAGTGGGAGATAGAGTTTGTCAACTTATAATCGTACCACACCCAATCGTAGAATGGACAGAAGTAAATGAATTAAATAATACCGAAAGAGGAGCCGGAGGGTTCGGTTCAACCGGAAAATAAAAAATAAAATATGAGCAAACCATTATTAGTATTTCAAGCACCAGTTTTTACAAGGAGTGGATATGGTGACCATAGTAGAGATTTACTTCAAAGTTTATTTGATTTGGATAAATATGATGTGAAAGTAGTACCAACTCGTTGGGGAACTACACCACAAAATCAACTTGATGGTGTGAGTGAATTTAGTAAAAAAGTATTGAGCAGTGTTATTACAACGTTAGATAAAGAACCTGATGTGTATATTCAGGTTACAGTTGCTAATGAATTTAAAAAAATGGGTAAATACAATATTGGTATTACCGCAGGAGTTGAAACTACTTTAGCACCAAAGGATTTTATTGATGGGTGTAATAGAATGGATTTAGTTTTAGTACCATCTAAATTTACAAAAGAGGTATTGCAAAAAACTTCATTTTCTGAAGTGGATAAAGCATCAGGTCAAAAAATTAGAGATATAAATGTTCAAACTCCAATTGAAGTTCTTTTTGAAGGAGTTGATTTAGATATTTTTTTAAATAGAACTAATCAAGAACAAGATGTTCTTATTAATACTGAAAAATTAAATAAAAAAATTGAAACTGATTTTAATTTCTTATTTGTAGGTCATTGGTTGAGTGGAGATTTAGGACAAGATAGAAAAGATGTAGGAATGTTAATTAAAACATTTTGTACTATTTTCAAATCCCTTCCAAAAAATAAACAACCCGGTTTGATATTAAAAACATCTATGGCTGGATTTAGTATTATCGATAGAGAGGAGATTAGTGAACGAATTAAAACCATAACTAAAGAATATGGTGAAAACTGTCCACCGATTTATTTATTATTTGGAGATATGAAACCAAGCGAAATAGCAAATTTATATCATCATCCAAAAGTAAAGGCTATGATATCATTTACTAAAGGTGAAGGGTATGGTAGACCACTGGCCGAATTCGCTACAACCGGTAAACCTGTTATAGTTTCAAAATGGAGTGGATTGACTGATTTTTTACCTGAAACTAATACTATTTATTTAGATGGAGAATTAACAAATGTTCACCCATCAGCAGCAAATCAATTCCTAATGGCAGAATCACAATGGTTCTCCGTAAATTATTCAACTGCAGCACAAAAAATAATGGATGTGTTTAAAAATTATAATAAATATTCAGATACTTCAAAGGGATTACAAACAAATATTAAAAATAATTTTTCATTAGGAAAAATGACAGAAGCTTTTGGTAATTTACTTAACAAATATGTTAAAGTTGCAAGTCACGTCGAATTGAAACTACCAAAGTTAACTAAATTATAAAATGCAATTTTATACCAACCAATATAAAGAAATATTAAAGCCGGAAAAACGAATTAGTAAATCACTAATTTTACCTAGAAACGTTTATCGTATTTCTACCTATATTGATGGTGTACCACCAACGAAAGTTGGACAGGAAAGTAGATATGTATTTGTAATTGGTAAAATTGATAAAAAAATTCATTGTCTTTTATTGAATCATGTAATACCTGCTAATTTTATTACATTTCTAAATAATCTTAGGGATGGTACAAAACCAATTGAAAAAGACCAACCATTGAGTGAATTACTTAAACTAATGGGTAAAGATGGACAGCAATTGTTTGAAACCTATGTAAAAAGAAATAGGACAATTTACTCACATAAATTAGATAATTATAGAACTTATTTTTTAGATAAAATTCAAAATGTGTGGGAAATACGTTTTGAAGACGGATTTTTACAAGAAATATTCAAAGAAGGAAACACGACTTCTGATAGAAGAGAAGGTATTAAAAAAGAAATAAACGAAAAAGATGGCTAGTATAAGTTACGCAGTTACAGTTTGTAACGAAATTGATGAGTTGACACAACTTCTTAATTTTTTACAATTACATATTAGAGAAGAAGATGAGATTGTTATTCAATATGATGAAGCATCAGTTACTAAAGAGGTAGCAGATTATCTTAATTTAATCAATGTAATGCATTCCAATCACAAAGTGGTTGGTTTTTCATTAAATAATGATTTTGCATCATTCAAAAATAATCTTAAATCACATTGTTCAAAGGATTATATTTTTCAAATAGATGCCGATGAAATTCCACATGAATATCTAATAGAAATATTAGGCGAGGTATTGGATAGTAATAGTGTAGATATTGTATTCGTACCGCGAATCAATACGGTCGAAGGTTTAACTCAATCTCATATTCAAAAGTGGGGTTGGAATGTAAACGAAACCCAATGGGTAAACTTTCCTGATTATCAGACAAGAATATATAAGAATACGGATGATGTCACATGGATGGGTAAAGTACATGAAAGAATTACAGGATACAATACATTCTCAAATTTTCCGGCAGAAGAACAATTTTGTTTATATCATCATAAACAAATAGAAAGACAGGAAAAACAAAACTCTTTCTATGCAACCATCTAAGATAACATTCATATATAACCACTCTCCAAATGAAACGTGGTCAACTCCTTTATCATTATTAAATGAATTCCAAAAGAGAGGATGGGAAACTGAAATAGTTTCAATAACTGCAACGGATGATTCCCAATTACAATTATGGATTCAACAAGATATCCCAACGGATATTGTATTGTTTATGGATTGGGGTAGAATTGATTCCAAATGGTTGGATAAATCATTAAAACCAAACACATTTTGGATACAAGAAAGTGGAGATGACCCTCAAAACTTTGTAAGAAACTATCCAAAAGCCAGTAAGTTTCATTATACAATTACACCAGATAAAGTATCAGCAGAAGAATATAGAAAAAGAGGTATAAATGCAGATTGGGTCCCACATTGGGCAGATACGGCAGTTCAATTTCCAATGGATGAAACGCCTCAATATGTTGCGGTGACAAGTAGAGGAAGAGGTGGTTCTGAATTTTTAGATTACCTTACAGAATGGGGTGAGGGTCTGATTGGAAACCGAAATGGAATGGATGCAATAGAACATACTGAATTTTTGAATTCCGGTCTAATGGTTATTCAGAATAGTAGATGGAGAGAAATAACTCGTAGAATCTTTGAAGGAATGGCGTGTGGTAAGATGGTTATAACCGATAGATTAGCCGAATCAACTGGTCTTTCTGAACTGTTTATAGAGGGCGAAGAAATAGTTTATTATGATAATATGTTAGATTGTATTGAAAAGATAAATTATTATAATGAAAATAGAGACGAACTCAATCGTATTGCCTTAAATGGAATGAATAAGGTTTTAAATAACCATACTCAAATACAAAGAGTTGATAAATTAATAGAAAAATTTAGAAAAAAAAATATAAAAAATAAATTTTCAATAACTCTTCCAACTTTATGGAAATCAGAATCTATTTTTGATATGCTTAAAAAGTATGATGAATCGGAATATGTTAAAGAAATACTAATTATAGATAATGCATATGACCCCAATAGAGATTTAAGTCACATAAAAAAATTAATTCATATACAAGAACCACATAATACATATGTGATTCCTGCTTATAATAAATTAGTTAAAAATTCAAGTACCGATTTAATAGTATTGTCAAGTGATGATATTGATTTTGATGTTGATTCTTATTTATATATTTTAAATGAAATCCACAATCAAATTGGGTTTGAAAATGCAGGAATCATAGGGGCTCATAGTGATAATTTTGAAGAAAATGTAGAACTTGACCCTGCAATAGAACCATATGACCCATCTAATAATAAAACAGGTTGGGGTGTTTTAATATCATTTCATAAATCAACATGGATGCAATTACCTGAACAATTTAAAATATGGTATGCAGATAATTGGATGCAAATGGTTATGCCAAGTAAAATTTTTCAAATGAGAAGATTTCCAATAAAAACAAAAATGAGTACAACTTCCGCTTCTCCTGAATTTCAAGCAATAATAGATAAGGATACGGAAGAATGGCATAAATTATTAAGTAAAATCAACAAATGTATCAGATTAAAATTACCAGTAGAAATTTATTAAAATAAAAAATATGAAAAAAATAAACACACCAATTCAATTGTTTAAAGTACATATGAATCCCAACGCTAAAATAGAAGTTGGTAAAATATTGGATAGTGGATATATAGGACAAGGCCCTAAAGTAGATGAGTTTGAAGTAAAACTAAATGAATATTTCAATTCAGATAGAGTAGTAACTTTAAATTCAGGTACATCGGGATTACATCTTGCATTACACTTATTAAAAAAACCCGCTAACTACATTACAGCAGATGGATACTCAATTCACGAAAGAAATTGGCCTGGCCTAAAAGATGGTGATGAAGTTCTTGCAACCGCATTAACTTGTACTGCATCTAATTGGCCTATACTTGCAAATGGATTGAAAATCAAATGGGTTGATATTGATGAGAAAACTCTTAATATGGATTTGGATGATTTAGAAAGAAAAATTACGGCAAAAACAAAAGCAATCATTGCAGTTCATTGGGGTGGGTATCCATTAGATTTGGATAGATTAAAAAGGATACAAGATAAATCATTTGAGTTATATGGGTTTAGACCGGCAATCATTGAAGATGGTGCACACTCATTTGGTTCTGAATATAAAGGAAAGAAGTTAGGTAATCATGGTAATATGGTTATGTACTCTTTACAAGCAATCAAACATATTACAGCAATCGATGGCGGCTTATTAGTATTACCACATCAGGATTTATACAATAGAGCAAAACTAATTCGTTGGTATGGTATTGATAGGGGTGGCAATAGAAAGGATTTCCGTTGTGAAGCAGATATCGTAGAGTGGGGTTTCAAATTCCATATGAATGATATATGTGCGACTGTTGGTATGGAGAATCTAAAAGATGCCGAAACCATTATTGGTAAACATAGAGCAAATGCTAAATTCTATGATGAAAACTTAAAAGGTGTAAATGGTATAACCCTATTAGAAAGAAAGCCAGACCACAATTCTGCATTTTGGATTTATAGTTTATTAATTGAAAATAGAGATGGATTCTACAAACATATGAAAGAGTGTGGTATTGTAGTATCGCAGGTACATGAAAGAAATGATAAACACACTGCAGTAAAAGAATTTAGAAGTCCTTTACCAACATTAGATAGAATATTACCAAAAGTAGTTTCTATACCAGTGGGTTGGTGGGTAACTGAAGAAGAAAGACAATATATCGTTGATTGTATCAAAAAGGGTTGGTAATGGTTTTAAGAGAATTGACTATATGGGATTTACCATTTCTATTAGAAGTTCGAAATGATGAAACAACTAGAGTGAATTTGGAAAATGATTCAGTATTTATATTAGAACAATGTGCTGAATGGTTTTTAGATACAAAACCAAAATGGTATATCATAGAAATCAACGATGATAGAATTGGATATATCAGAACCAATGGTGATGAAGTTGGTATGGATATTCATCCTATGTATAGAAGAATGGGATATGCAAGGGAAGCATATAAACTTTATTTAAAAGATAAAAAATACGCATCTCTTTGGGTATTTGTTGATAATTTTGCTAAAAATCTTTATGCTGAATTAGGATTTGTAGAAAATGGAAATGTAAAAATAATTCGTAATAGGAATTATGTTGAAATGATATTTAAAAAATAAAAAATGGAAAAATTACCAATCAGCATAGGAATATTATCCTGGCATAGTGGACAAGTCCTTGTAGATACCCTAACTACATACTATGAAAATGGTTTGTTTGATATGGTAAACGATGTTACGATTCTATTTCAAGAGTTTAATGAACAAGATTATCAAATAGCCAAACATTTTGGTTTAAATATAATCGGTATGCAAACCAATATTGGAATAGGTAAAGCATTTATCAAACTCACAGAAAGTGCACAAACGGATAATGTATTAATTTTAGAACATGATTGGAATCTAATAGAAAATAGAGATATCACTTATAAAAAATTAGAAGAAGGTATTGATTTATTAAACAATAAAGAATACGGAATTAATGCAATACGATATAGACATAGAAAGTATCCTGGTACTCCACATTTTTCATTTCAATATCAAGGTAGAGAATTAGAATATTATGATAAAGAAATCGAATGTACATCACCCCATTTATTAGATTCAGTCCACTGGTGTAATCCGAATGAATTATTTCCAGATAAGATTAGCAAAAAAGGTGAATGGTTTATAACAACGTCTAGATATGGTAATTGGACAAATAATCCAACCTTATATAAGAAACAATTTTATTTAGAGACAGTTAATCCATTCGCAGGTGATGGTATTGCATTGGAAGGAAACATCAGTAAATGGTGGGCACAACAACAATTTGGTGTTGCGCATGGTGAAGGTTTATTCAAACATAACGACTGGCAAAAATACGGAAAATAATGACAAAACTAATAATATTTGATTTAGATGGTGTATTAGTAGAAGCTAAACAAATACACTACGATACATTGAATACTGCCCTATGGGAAATAGCACAGAGTAACAAATATATTATTTCAGAAGCAGAACACCTTTCTATATATGATGGATTAAAAACAAATCAAAAGTTAGAACTACTTACTCAAAACAAAGGACTACAAAGAGATACATACGAAACTGTTTGGAATAGAAAACAACAATTAACAATTGAAGCAATATCCGAATTACAACCTGATTTAGAAAAGATTGAATTGTTTAAGGAATTAAGAGATAGGGGGTATAAGTTGGCATGTGCTTCAAACTCAATTAGAAGGTCTGTGTTGGTTATGTTAGCAAAGATAGGTATAATTGAGTATATGGATTTAATCATCTT